>PJUL01000088.1_pt1 | contig 96650 bp, 83 predicted proteins | sample 1512221 | NCBI WGS metagenome assembly PJUL01 (sample SAMN08177667, study PRJNA422409) | Feces metagenome, whole genome shotgun sequencing project.
CCGTCGGCCATTGCGTTCATCAAGGCGGGCAAGCTCAAGGTGCTGGGCGTGGTCAATGAAAAGCGCGTGGCCGCACTGCCCGATGCGCCCACGATTGGCGAGACGATCAAGGGCTTTGGCCAAGCGCCCTGGTACGCGCTGTTTGCCCCGGCCGGCACACCCGCGCCCATCGTGGCGCAGCTGCAGGCCGAGGTGGCCCGCGCGCTGGAGCACAAGGACGTGGTCGAGAAGTTAGCCACCGTGGGCTGCGAGCCCTTCAAGGGCACGGCAGCGCAGCTCGCAGCGCTGGTGCAGTCCGATCTGTCCAAGTGGAGCCGCGTGGTCAAAGAGACCGGCGCCACCGTGGATTGACCCACGGGCTCGCAGGTAGCCCTTCATCCTTTCCCCTTTTCGATAACCAAAAAACGGAGACACCGCATGAACCTGAACCGCAAACATTTCAATGCATTGGCCTTGGCGGCCCTGGCCGCAGGCTTGGCCGGCAACGCTGCAGCCCAATCGGCATACCCCAGCAAAACGGTCACGATGATCGTGCCCACGGCGGCGGGCGGCACCACCGACCTGTCCGCACGCATGCTCGCGCAGGCGCTGGGCCCCGTGCTGGGCCAGTCCGTGGTGGTCGACAACAAGGGCGGTGGCAACGGCAACATTGCTGCCAGCATCGTCAAGCGCGCCGAGGCCGATGGCTACACGGTGTTCATGCAGTACTCCGGCTACCACGTCATTTCGCCCCACATCACCAAGGCGCCGCAGTGGGAGCAAAAAGACTTCCAGCCCGTGGCCAACGTGATTTCCGCCCCGCAGATCATCGTGGTGCGCAACGACCTGCCGGTGAAGACGCTGGCGGAGCTGATCGCCTACGCCAAGGCCAACCCCGGCAAGCTCAACTACGCCTCGTCGGGCAACGGTTCGCTGCAGCACGTGACCGGCGCCATGCTGGAACAGCAGGGCGGCATCAAGATGGTGCACGTGCCCTACAAGGGCACCGGCCCCGCGCTGCAAGACCTGCTGGGCGGCCAGGTGGACCTGACCTTTGGCACCGCGCCGCCCTTCATGCCGCACATCGCCAGTGGCAAGCTGCGCGTGCTGGCCGTGACGGGCAAGGAGCGCTTGCCCAGCCTGCCCGATGTGCCCACCACCGCTGAGGCGGGTTACCCCAAGGTGGATGCCACCTCCTGGTTCGCGGTGTTCGTGCCCGCCGCCGTGCCCAAGCCGGTGGTGGACAAACTCACTGCCGACATCCGCACCGTGGTGCAAAGCGCGCCCTTCAAGCAAAAGGCGCTGGAGCAGGGCGCAACGGCCGACTATCAGAGCCCGGCGGAGCTGGGCGACAAGGTCAAGGCGGACTTGGCCAACTGGGCCTCGGTGGTGAAAACCTCCAAGATCGAAGCGGAATAATAGCCAAATTGGCCTCTGGCGCTGGATGAGCAAGCGCCAGCAGCTATTGATTTGATAGCTTTTGAGGCGAATGGCTTCCGGCCAGGTTGAGCGCGGCCACAATACGCGCCATGTCTGATGTGCATTCCGAAGAACTCCTGGCGCAGGTAGCCGCGTTGCCCGCACTGCCAGGGGTCTACCGCTATTTCGACGCCCAAGGCGCGCTGTTGTATGTGGGCAAGGCGCGCCACCTCAAGCGCCGCGTATCGAGCTACTTCACCAAGAACCATGGCGGCACGCGCATCGGCCACATGGTCAGCAAGATTGTGCGCATGGAGACCACGGTGGTGCGCTCCGAGGCCGAGGCGCTGCTGCTGGAAAACAACCTCATCAAGACGTTGAACCCCAAGTTCAACATCCTGTTTCGCGACGACAAGAGTTATCCCTATCTCAAGATCACCGGGGCTCCAGGTGCATCGGGCGCGGCGGTGGGCCAAGGCTCGCCTTCGCAGGTGTTTCCGCGCATGGCGTACTACCGGGGCTCAGTGGACAAGAAGCACCGCTACTTCGGCCCGTACCCGAGTGCCTGGGCGGTGAAGGAATCCATCCAGCTGCTGCAGAAGGTGTTTCGCCTGCGCACTTGCGAGGACACGGTGTTTGCCAACCGCACGCGGCCGTGCCTGCTGTTCCAGATCAAGCGCTGCTCGGGGCCGTGTGTGGATCTGGTCTCGCCCGAAGCCTACGCGGCCGATGTGCAGCATGCCGAGGCATTGCTGCGCGGCGAAACCCAGGAGGTGCTGCAAGCCATGGAGGTGCGCATGATGGCGCACTCGGACAAGCTGGAGTTCGAGCAGGCGGCCGACGTGCGCAACCAGATCCAGGCGCTGTCGCGCGTGCTGCACCAGCAGTCCATCGAGACCGCGGACGACAAGGACGTGGACATTCTGGCCGTGCGGGTGCTGGGCGGCCGCGCCTGTGTGAACCTGGCCATGGTGCGCGGCGGGCGGCATCTGGGAGACCGGCCGTACTTCCCGGTGCATGTGGAAGATGCGGCGGCCATCCATGAAGAGGAAGAGGATGCCGCAATGCCCGCTGTGCGTGCCGGTGGAGAAGGGGAGGGCGGCAGTGCAGCCGACACCGCCTTCGCCGCTGCACAGCGCAAGCGCCGCGTCGAGGCGCTGGTGCTTGAAGCCTTCATCGCCCAGCACTACATCGGCGTGCCCGTGCCCCCGGTGCTGGTGTGCAGCGAGCCGGTGGACAAGGCGCTGATGGAGGCGCTGTCGGAGCAGGCCGGTGTGCGCGTGAATGCCATCCACCAACCGCGCGAGCAGCGCCGTGCCTGGCTGGACATGGCGCAGAAAAACGCCGACCTACAACTGGCCCGGCTGCTGGCCGAGGAGGGCTCGCAGCAGGCGCGCACGCGCGCCCTGGCCGAGGCGCTGGACCTGCCGCCCGAGGACCTGGACCAGCTGACCATCGAGTGCTTCGACATCTCGCACACCGCGGGCGAATCCACCCAGGCATCGTGCGTGGTGTTCCACCACCACAAGATGCAGAGCAGCGAGTACCGCCGCTACAAGATCGAAGGCATCACCGGCGGCGACGACTACGCTGCCATGCGCCAGGTGCTGACCCGCCGCTACAGCAAGGTGGTGGAAGCTGCGCGCGAGGCTGGGGGCATCGACTTTGCCGCGGCACCGCCACCCGATACCGACAACGCCGAAGGGGCCGTCAAGCCCAAAGGCGTGGCGCGCCTGCCCGACCTGGTGCTGATCGACGGCGGCAAGGGCCAGGTGGGCGTGGCGCGCGAAGTGTTCACGGCGCTGGGGCTGGACCTGACGCGCATCGTGGGCGTGGAAAAGGGCGAGGGCCGCAAGGTGGGCCTGGAGGAACTGGTGTTTGCCGATGGCCGCGAGAAGGTCTACCTGGGCAAGGACTCGGCCGCGCTGATGCTGGTGGCGCAGATTCGTGACGAGGCGCACCGCTTTGCCATCACCGGCATGCGCGCCGCGCGCGCCAAGGTGCGCGTGGGCGGCGGGCAACTCGAAGAAATCGCGGGTGTGGGCCCCAAGAAACGCGCGCGGCTGCTGCAGCGGTTTGGTGGGGTGCGTGGAGTGGCGTCCGCCAGTGTGGAAGACCTGGCGACCGTGGACGGAATCTCGCGTGAATTGGCAGAAGAGATTTACAAGGCACTGAGATAAGCCCCTGTGCCGCTCGACGGCCGTGCCGTGACACAATCGCCGCCATGTTCTGGACTATCCCCACCTTGATGACCTGGACGCGCATCGTCGCGATACCTTTGATCGTGGGGGTGTTCTATGCGCCGCTGGACCCAGCCACGCGCAACCTCATCGCCACCGTGATGTTCGTGGTGTTCGCCGCCACCGACTGGCTCGATGGTTACCTGGCCCGCAAGCTCAACCAGACCTCGTCCTTCGGCGCCTTTCTCGACCCGGTGGCCGACAAGTTCTTGGTGTGTGCATCGCTTCTGGTGCTGGTGCACTTGCAGCGCGCGGATGTGTTCGTGGCCCTCATCATCATTGGCCGCGAGATCGCGATCTCGGCCCTGCGTGAATGGATGGCGCAGATTGGTGCCAGCAAGAGCGTGGCCGTGCACATGATCGGCAAGGTCAAGACCACGGTGCAGATGCTGGCGATTCCCTTTCTGCTGTACGACGGCCGCTTGCTGGGCGTGATCGACACCGGGGTGTGGGGCACCTGGCTCATCTGGGCATCTGCGGTGCTCACAGTGTGGTCCATGGTGTATTACCTGCAGAAGGCGTTGCCCGAGATTCGGGCCCGCGTCAAATAAATTTCAAGCCTTTTAGGCCGCTAGCGCTTTCTGGATCAGCGCTAGTAGCTATATTTTCAGGAGTAAACGAGATGGCGAAACACCGCATTGCCGTGGTGGCTGGCGATGGCATTGGCAAGGAGGTCATGCCCGAAGGCCTGCGCGTGATGGACGCTGCGTGCCGAAAGTTTGGCGTGGGCATTCAGTTCGATCATTTCGACTTCTCCAGCTGGGACTACTACGAGAAGCACGGCAAGATGCTGCCCGACAACTGGAAGGACCAGATCGGCGGCCACGAAGCCATCTACTTCGGCGCAGTGGGTTGGCCTGAAAAGATTGCCGACCATGTGTCTCTCTGGGGCTCGCTGTTGCTGTTCCGTCGCGAATTCGACCAGTACATCAACCTGCGCCCGGCGCGCCTCATGCCCGGCGTGATTGCGCCCGTGGTGCGCCGCGATGGCAGCCCACGCCTGCCTGGCGAGATCGACATGCTGATCGTGCGCGAGAACACCGAGGGCGAATACTCCAGCATCGGTGGCCGCATGTACGAAGGCACGCCGCGCGAGATCGTGATGCAGGAGACAGTGATGTCGCGCCACGGCGTGGACCGCGTTCTCAAGTTTGCGTTCGAGCTGGCGCAGTCGCGCCCCAAGAAGCATCTGACCAGTGCCACCAAGTCCAACGGCATCGCCATCACCATGCCGTATTGGGACGAGCGCGTGGCCGAGATGGCCAAGTCCTACCCCGACGTTACGGTGGACAAGTTCCACATCGACATTCTTACTGCGCACTTCGTGCAGCGCCCGGACTTCTTTGATGTGGTGGTGGCCAGCAACCTGTTTGGCGACATCCTCTCGGACCTGGGCCCTGCGTGCACAGGCACCATCGGCATTGCGCCCAGCGCCAACCTCAACCCCACGCGCACCATGCCCTCGCTGTTCGAGCCGGTGCACGGCTCTGCGCCCGACATTGCGGGGCAGGGCATAGCCAATCCGATCGGCCAGATCTGGTGTGGCGCGATGATGCTGGACTTCCTGGGTTACCGCGCTGCACACGATGCCGTGCTCCAGGCCATTGAGGCGGTGCTCGACCCGAAAAGCGGCGGGCCGCGCACCCCGGATTTGGGTGGGACGGCCACAACGCAGGACGTGGGCCGGGCCATTGCAAGCGTGCTGTAAGAAAGCCGCAAACAGGTCCTGAAATTGCGGTGGGCGCGGAGTGTCAATACGGAATGCTGCCCATACGGCGTGTTTGAGACAAAAACGCCTCGCAAGCCCGGCCAGCGTAGGAAATGCGAATAGAATTCAACGCTACGCTGTCGCAAAACAGCGTGTTGTATTGACACCCGGAAACTCGATGGCTTTAATCTGATGCAGCAGCACCTGCTGTGTATGCCAGTCATTCCCCCGTCCGAACCCCACCAGCCCTGACGGCTGCGCTTTTTGACGTGTGAAGGCCAGATATCCGCGAGACATTTCCACCAACTCTTTTCCGAGAGGCTTCTTGTGAACAAAACCGAACTGATTGAGCACATCGCTAACAACGCCGACATCTCCAAGGCCGCTGCTGCGCGTGCTCTGGAATCCACGATCGAGGCAGTCAAGAAGACCCTGAAGAAGGGCGGCACCGTATCGCTCGTCGGTTTCGGCACCTTTGCAGTGGGCAAGCGCGCAGCCCGCACCGGTCGCAATCCCCGCACAGGCGATACGATTAAAATCAAAGCTGCTAAAGTTCCGAAGTTTCGTCCTGGCAAGGCGTTGAAAGACGCCTTGAACTGAGGATCAGTTTAGGTAGGGTCCTTAGCTCAGTTGGTAGAGCGGCTCCTTTACACGGAGTAGGTCGGCGGTTCGAGACCGTCAGGACCCACCACCACCGAACAAAGGCGAACGCAAGTTCGCCTTTTGTTTTTGCAATCTGAAAGATCGACCATGTTTGAATCCATCCGCAAGCACTCCAGGATCGTCATGATCTTATTGTTCTTGCTGATCATTCCTTCGTTTGTGCTGGTGGGCATCGACAGCAATTACTTCTCTGAAAAGAGCCCGGTGGTGGCGCGTGTGGATGGCGAGAACATCAACCAGACAGACTGGGACAATGCCCATCGCGTCGAGACAGACCGCATGCGTGCGCAGTCTCCTACGGTCGATCCCAAGTTGCTCGATTCTCCCCAGTCACGTTACGCCACGCTGGAGCGCCTTGTACGCGACCGGGTGCTGGCCGCTGCCGCACGCGACATGCACTTGGTCACTACAGACGCGCGGCTCGCACGCAGCCTCCAAGACATTCCCGCCATCGCAGGCCTCAAGCGTGCCGATGGCACCCTTGACGCGGAAGCCTATCGCGCGTTGGTCGGAAGTCAGGGTTTGACACCTGAGGGATTCGAAGCCAATGTGCGCCGTGATCTCTCGGTCAATCAGGTCATGGGCGGTGTGATGAGCTCGGTGTTTGGAACCGACGCGCAGATCAAGGTGGCATTGGATCCGCTCTACCAGCGCCGTGAAATTCAGGTGGCCCGATTCAATCAAGCTGACTTTGCGTCCAAGGTGACGCCGACCGATGCCGATCTGGAAACCTATTACAAGGCCCACCCCGCGCAGTTCCAGCAAACCGAGCAGGCCGCGATCGAATACGTGGTTTTGAACCTCGATAGCGTGCGTGCCGGGATCACTTTGAATGAAGGCGACCTGCGTACGTACTACACCGAGAACGTCGCTCGCCTCGCAGGCAAGGAAGAACGCCGCGCGAGCCACATTCTCATCAATGCCACCAAGGACGCTTCCTCTGCCGATCGCGAGAAGGCCAAGGCCCGTGCGACCGAGCTGCTGGAGCAGGTGCGCAAGGCACCCGGCACCTTTGCTGAAGTGGCCAAGAAGTCTTCGCAAGACACCGGCTCTGCGCCTCAAGGCGGGGATCTGAATTTCTTTGGCCGCGGCGCCATGGTCAAACCGTTTGAGGACGCAGCTTTTGCGCTCAAGAAAGGTGAGATCAGCGACGTGGTGGAGTCCGACTTTGGCTACCACATCATTCAGTTGACCGACATCAAGACGCCCCGTCAGCCCACGTTTGAGGAATTGCGTCCTTCGCTCGAGGAAGAACTCAAGCAGCAGCAAGCGCAACGCAAGTTCGCCGAAGTGGCTGAATCTTTCACGAATGGTGTGTATGAACAGGCGGACAGTCTGCAGCCCGTGGCTGACAAGCTGAAGCTCAAAATCCAGACCGCCACTGGAGTGACTCGCACGCCTGTTCCTGGTGCTACTGGCGCGTTGGCCAACCCCAAGCTTTTGGAGGCATTGTTCTCGTCGGATTCGTTGCAGAACAAGCGCAACACCGAGGCCGTCGAAATCGGACCAAGCCAGATTGCCTCTGCCCGTATCACCACCTACACGCCTGCCCGTACCTTGCCTCTGGACGAGGTGCGCGCGCGTGTACGCACCTTGTTTATTGCAGACAAAGCCGCTGAGCTGGCCCGCGCCGAAGGTGAAGCCAAGCTGTCTGCGTGGAAGGCCACGCCAGCGTCTGCTTCGGGCTTGGCGGCTTCTACCGAGGTGTCGCGCGAGCAGCCGAAGAACCTGCCACGCGCGGTGATCGACGCTGCCTTGCGGGCGCCGTCGGATGCCTTGCCTTCCTGGGTGGGCGTGGATCTGGGCCCCGAGGGTTACGCCGTGGTCAAAGTCAACCGCGTCATCGCCCGTGAAGCGCCCGATGCGCAACGCGCCGAGCAAGAGCGCCAGCAGTACCTTCAATGGTGGACTACGGCAGAAGGGCTTGCTTATTACGAAGTCCTCAAGCAGCGCTTCAAGGTTCAGATCAAGGCACCACGCCCTGGCACCACTTCAGTTGCGGCTGCAGAAAATTGATGAAGTTGGCTCTGGGATGAAAATCCCAGGCTATAATACAAAGCTACGGTGGCTGTAGCTCAGTTGGTAGAGTCCAGGATTGTGATTCCTGTTGTCGTGGGTTCGAGCCCCATCAGCCACCCCAAAATCAGAGGCCTTGCAACGTTTTCGTTGCAAGGCTTTTTTGTTTTGCGCGAGTCTTTGCACTAAGCGCTGAACTGACACAGCAACGATCGGTCACTTGTCAGCCGCCATCATTGCGTGGCCCCAAGCCAAACCTGCAGCAGTGTCTTCAGCAATTTCTGGGCTTGGTCGCGGCACATGACCCAACACGTGCCAACGCGTGAGATCTGAATGCGAAGCACCTGAAGAGATGCTTGGCCCGGAGGAGTTCACATAGCGCCTTGGAACCCGCATGAATGCTGGTTTTCATGTTTTCGATTTAGAAAAGTACCGTCAAAAGTACCGTCATTTGTGAAAGTGTCCCCCTGTCGCACACTCCCCACGCGTTGGCTCGGTCAAGGGTGTGATTGTTTTCAAACAGGGGCTTTTTTCTGCGCGTGAGGAACTGCGGGGTGTCTCCCAAACCGCAGGCCCAGACTTTCACCCCGCCCCCCTGCTATGTGCTCTCCAGCATGTCGCGCTGTGCCCGTACCCTTTGCAAAGGTGCGCGCGGTCATCGCGTTGGCCGCAACGCTGCCCAGTGCCATTGCGGCGATCTGGGTGGCGTCAGTCTGCGCTGGGTCTTTGTGTAGCTGCAGGGTGTTGGGGTCGGTGTTGCCGGTTTGCACCGCCGGGGTCTGGGCTTTCTTGGTCATCGCATGTGCTCCTTGAATCCTGGGCAGTGTTGGAGCCTCACCACCAGCACTTGCGCCAGCCCTGCGTCTGCCGGGCGAGTGCAGACGGCGGCCTGTTTCCAGTTGCCGCAGCTCCAGCAACCTACGCCTTGCAGGTGGGCGCATTCCAAGCACAGTCGGCGTTGGTCGTCGTCCCTGTCTCGCGTCACCAGCTTGTCGGCCAGTGCTTCGGCATCGTCCAGCGTCAGGCCCTTGTCGGTGAAGCGCGCCAGTCGCGCTGTGAAGGTGTCAATTTCCGCCGTGTTCATCGCAGTGCCGTGCGGCCAGCACCAGCGGTCAGGGTCTGCGTTCGCTTCGTTGGCGGGTGGCTGCTGCGGGGCTGTGAATTTTTCAGAAGGCCCATCGGGGCACGCTACAAAACCTACGAAACCGGGTTCTGTAGGTTTCGCAGCGTTGGCGTTTGGGGGTGTTGCCGATTTCAGGCGCTGTAGCCACTTCATCACGCGCCTCCCTTCACCAGCACGGGGTGCAGCACGTAACGCTCGCCGGGCCTGCCGCCCTTTGCGCCGCTGGTTGTGGCCTCACGTTCCAGCCAGCCATAGTCGGCCAGCATGTCGGCGGCCTTGCGCACTGCTTCTGGTGTGCCCAGTCCTGCCCAGTGTTTCACCGCGATCTGTCGGGGCGTGAAGGCATTCAGCAAAGCCCCGTCACTGTCGGCCAGCTTGCCCGCCTTGATCTTGTCCAGCAGTTGCTTGGCTGCGCTGGTTTCGGGCATTACCGCCGCTGCATACAGGCGCTCGGCATGGGTGCGCAGGTAGTCGGCCCACGCCAGTGCGCGGATCAGCTCGCGCTCGTGGATCAGGTGTCCGCTCTCGGGGGTGTCCACCAGTGCAAAGATCAGCGCCAGGGCTGGCACCAGCTTGCGGTACTTGGCAAGGTGCGACACCAGGGCGGGGTGCAGTTCTTCTCCGCGCAGCTCGGTTTCAAACGGGATCAGCCATTCTTCAAACAACGCCTGCGCATCGGGCGTAAAGCGCCATTCCTGCGCATCGCTGTCGGTGGCTGGCTGCAGTTGATTCAAGCGCTCAAACACCGCCCATGCCGCTTGCTTGGCGGGTGTGTCGGGCCACCGATCCACATAGACAAATTCGCGGTTCACATCAGGCCACACCGTGAGCCCAAAGCGCTGCAGCAAGCCGTCATCACCCGCACCGCCTGCCACCGCCTCGAGCACATAGCTTTGCACCTTGCCGGGCTGGATGCCGCCCAGCATTGCCAGACAGACGCGGGGCACAAACGATTCACCGCGCCCGATGCGGTCCACGGCGTGGCCTTGGTTGCCGTCATAGCCCGTCAGGTAGAAGCCGCGTGCGCCTTCCTGCCCTTGCTTGTCCATGCTGCAAAGTAGTCCGTGGATTTCATCGCGGTAAACCAGCGTGCCCCACTGGTTCACCGTCAGCAGCTCGGCCAGTTTCTCCACCGTGGCATCGTTGACCACGTAGCGCCGCATGGTGGGCTCTGGTGTCATGTTGTCCACTGGCTGCAGCAGCGCCCGCGCTTTGGCTGGGTCTTTGGCGGCTTGGGCTGCGGCCTGCTTCTCGTTGGCCTTGGCGGCCAGCTCGGCCACCTTGCAATCGAGTTGCCAGGCTTCGTGCGCTGCCTGCCATTGTTCCCGCTCTGTTTTTTCAAGGCGCTGCAGGGGCTTCAATACCTCGCTCAGTGCGGGCGACTTCATCACTCCAGGGCGGCCCACGATGGCGCCCCACAGGTTGGGCGTCACGGCCCAATCGTCGCGGGCCTTGGGCTTGACCACCGCACGCGCGCCGATCAGGCTGGAGAGCGCCACCAGCGCGCCCACCGCCGTGAAGTCGGGTGGGCACTGCATACGGTCTGCAATGTCGGCCACCCAGCCCCGCAGCGCGTCGGGCAGCAGCTCTGCATCAAACGGCGCCACGGGTGGCAGGCCACTGGACAGGGGCACGGGGGCAGGCCAGCCGCTGTCGGTGGATGCCGTCGCAGCACCATCAATGCACGCCTTCACCGCGTCCAGTCCCAGCAGTTGGTGCAGATCGTTGAAGTCCGTCGCCTTCTCTGGGCGGCTGTCGCCAAAGTCAGGTTTTGACAGATCGCCGCCCACCGCCCGCGCTGCCTCCGCGGCTTTGGTCAGGCCGGGGTTTCCATCGGTGCGCCAGTCATCGTCGGCGCCCACGATGACGCGCAGCGCCGGGTATTTGCCGTGCAGCGCCTGGGCCACGGGCAGCAGGTTGCCTGCGTTGAAAGCCACCGCCACCGCGTGCCCCGTGGCCTCATGGATGCTGGCGCCGGTGGCGAAGCCTTCGCACACCACCAGCACGCCCTGGGGCTTGCCCATGGAGTGATAGCAGCCCGCCACGCGCCCGCCGGGCAAGAATCGTTTGTCGCCATCCGGTGCAATGGTCTGCAGGCTGTGCAAAGTGCCATCCACATCACGCAGCGGGATCACCAGCCGATGCCCATCACACCGTGCGCCGTGGGGCTGTATGCCCTTGAGTGCCAGGTACTCATGCTGCATGGCCGGTGTTGCGGCCTTCCACAGCGCCGCCGCTGTCTGGCGGGCCTGTTGCTGGCGTTGGGCCTGCTCTGCATCGCGCTGCGCTTTCATGGCCTTGATGCGCTGGCGGTGTGCGTCACGCTCGGCCTGGGTCATGGCCGTGTCGGGCTTGCTGCTCCAGGTCTGTGACCAGCTATTGCGCCAGCAGCCAAACACGCCCGCCGCGATGCCGTCCGGGTGCAGCACATACCAGCCGGAGTCGTCACCGCGTTTGCCGCTGGTGTTAAACCGGTGCAGGCTTCCATCGGCTTCTATCGTTGGTGGGGGTGGCAGGCCCGCCGCCTCCATGGCGGTGCTGAAGCCATCAATGGCGCTCTGCATGGTTGCCCCCTTTGGGTTCCAGCACGTAGAGCCCCACGCGGTGTTTGCCGCCGCCTTCGGTTTCCACCGTCTGCCAGTGCGTGCGGATCACATCACCGGCATGGCGCAGTTGCATCACCCGTGCGCGTGGGTCGTAGCAGTCCAGATAGCGTGAAGCCTCAAACGTGGTGAGTGCAAAGCGGGCCAGCGCAGCCCGGATGCGTGTGCATTGCGCCGTGGTGTCGGTGCCCGGATGCGCGGCCAGAATCTCGGCCAGTGCCTGCCGCTTGGTTGCGTCGGTGTGCATGGTGTGCCCCCTCACGCATCGGCGGGGTGTTGGTTGATCCATGCGCGCACGTCGCCCACCTTCCAGGCCGTCACGCGCTCAGACAGGCGGTGCGGCTTGGGGAATGTGCCCGCCTTCACCTTGCGCCACAGAGTAGGCGCGCTGAAGGGCAGGGGGGCGGGGCTATCGGGGCGCTTGGGGCTCTGCACCAGTTGCGCTTCGCGAATGAATGCGCTGTCGGGCAGTGCGTCAAAGCCGATTGAATATCCAACGGACGTAGCACATCCTGGCTTTAGGCCATAAGTTTGCTTGTGCATTTGGCCCCCCTATTTGCCGAGGGTGGCAATGAGGCTGTCGATCTCGCTCGCGCGCCACATTGCAGTGCGCGGGCCGGTCTTGATGGGGGAAGGATATTTGCCGCACTTCACGCCCGCATACCAGCCGGAGCGGGACACAGGGAAGCGGGTCAGCACTTGCGGCAGGCGCAGCAAGGTTTCTGGGTGGGTGTTTTGGGCCATAGCGGCTTTCTATAAACAAGGGTCGATAAACCCCCGCACCCGGTGAAAAGGTCGCGCACACTGCTTATAACCACAGCTCTATCACGCGCGCGGCCAGTTCTATAGAATCTCAGGTTGTCCGCCAAGACAGTCCTTGATCCTTCGGGATTGGGGTCTTAGAAACCCCCGGTGCCGTAGGAAGCTCCGGGGGTTTCGCCTTTTTGGACGTTGCTGGTTTTGCATGTATCCAATTGGGTGACGCGATTTTATGGGCGCCGCGAGAATGCGTTCAAACCCGCGCCACTTGTGTACCGCCTTTTTTGCGCCTACGAACTGGAACACTTTTTCCCACGGACACCTAAGGACACCCGAGGACACTTGTTTGCGGTCAGGATACGCAGAGGGACCGCAGGGGACTGGTGTGACAAAGTTTTACATTTCATGCGACAGAAGAAAACGTACTGCACATCGTCAACGCGCATGAAGTCGTTCTGGTGGTTGGTGAAGATGTGGCCGTCGTGGAACTTGTCGTTCTGCTGGTCGTCGTCGAAGTTGTCTTCGAATTCGCCGTGAAAAAAGGCGCCGAAGGGCCTTTCGGCTTTATGCACTTCTCTCTGTTGCCGTGTACTCATGCTGCGTCCTTAATAGGGATCACATGTGCCCCCCTGCGCAGCTTGTCCAAATAATCCGCCCACTCATTCATCATCCTGCGCCGTTGCTCCATGAATTCCGCCCGGTCATAGGCAGCCCCTAGTGGCCCGGATTTACCGTGCGCCAGTTGGGCTTCGATCACATCGGCGGATATGCCGTGGATGCGCTCAATCATCAGTGTGCGCGCCATGGCCCGGAATCCGTGGGCGCTCATCTCGTCGGAGGCAAAGCCCATGCGCCGCAGGGCTGCATTGATGGTGTTGTCGCTCATGGCTCGCTCGCGCGTGCGCAGGCTGGGGAACACGTAGCGGCCATGGCCGGTGAGGGGCTGTAGCTCTTTTAGGATGGCAATGGCCTGCGGGGCCAGGGGCACAAAGTGCGGTCTGCCGTTGATCTTCTGCGCCAGCCGCCGCTTCATGTCCTGGGATGGAATGGTCAACAGGGCCTTGTCGAAGTCGATCCACGCCCATTCCATTTGCCGGATGTTGCCGGGGCGCTGAAAGAGGAGGGCAGACAGTGCCAGTGCCGCCTTGGTCATGGGCTGGCCGGTGTAGCCATCAATGGCCCGCAGCAGCTCGCCCGCCTTGGCAGGTTCCAGTACGGCAGCCATGTGCTTGACCACGATGGGCTTTAAGGCGCCGTGCAGGTCGGCCACGGGGCTGCGCTCGCAGCGCCCGGTCTGCACCCCGTAGCGGAACACCTGCCCGGCGGTCTGGCGGAGGGTGTGGGCGGTTTCGTTGGCCCCTCGCTTCTCTACCTTACGCAGTGCGTCCAGCAGCACGGGGGCGGTGATGGCGGGCAAGGTCAGCTTGCCGATGTACGGGAACAGGTCTTTCTCCATGCGCTCGATCCACCGCGCCGCATAGCGGGGGCTCCAGCCGCTGGCCTGGGTGGCGTGGAATTCGCGGGCCACCGCTTCAAAAGTGTTGGCTGCGGCTACGCGGGTTGCCAGCTTCTCAGCCTTCTTGGCGGCGCTGGGGTCCAGCCCTTCGGCCAGGAGTTCGCGGGCTTCATCACGGCGCTTGCGGGCCTTGGCTAGAGAGACTGCGGGGTACACGCCAATCGCCAGCGTTTTCTGCTTGCCCAAAATGGCGGTAGCTCATGCGCCAATACTTGCCAGCCGGTTTGACGTGCAGGTACAGGCCCTGTCCATCGGCGTGCTTCTCGCCTGTGGCAGAGCCAGCAGGCTTGACGTTCTTCACAAAGGTGTCTGTAAGTGCCATGCGTGCCCCTGTTGTTGGTATCTGCTGAGTTGGTATGCAGAGATACCGGCAGAAGTACCAACTTTTTGTTGGTATGTCATGGTACGCAGTGACATGGGCTGAGACACCAAAAAACCCGCAACGCTAGGAAACGTGCGGGTTTTGAGAGGTTGTGAGACTGTCTGAAATGCTGTTTTGGCCTGCCCGGAGGGACTCGAACCCCCGACCTATAGCTTAGAAGGCTATTGCTCTATCCAGTTGAGCTACGGGCAGATAAATGTTTGGCAATGTGATTGCCACTTGCCATTGCGGATGTGGTCCGCTGCTGCCTTGTTGGCAGAGGCCGCATCATACCCGGCATGCAGCAAGGGTCGGCGTTTCTGCCGCATGATTTTGTGGGCGCTTGAAAGTTGAGGTTATAACCGGAGCATTGACGCGGGCCCGGTGCTTGCTTCACGGGTCGCTTCACCTTGTCCTTCGTCCACTTCACCTGCCAATACCTCCATGCCACATAGCGTGACCCTCATCCACACCATTGCTGCAGCTTTGGGGCTCGCGCTGGTGTTTGGCTTTGTGGCGACGCGTTTGAAACTGCCTGCGCTGGTGGGTTATTTGTTGGCGGGCGTGATCCTGGGTCCCTACACTCCCGGCTTTGTGGCCGACGCAGGCTTGGCGGGGCAACTGGCCGAAATCGGGGTGATGTTGCTGATGTTCGGTGTGGGGCTGCACTTTTCGCTGGGTGATCTGCTGGCTGTCCGAAAGATCGCCGTGCCAGGCGCTGTCGTGCAGATGATGGTGGCCACGGCCCTTGGCATGGTGCTGGCGACCTGGTGGGGCTGGGGGCTGGGTGGTGCACTGGTTTTTGGCTTGGCGTTGTCGGTGGCCAGCACGGTGGTTCTGCTGCGCGCGCTGGAGACATTGGGAATTCTGGATACCCACACCGGCCGCATTGCGGTGGGCTGGCTGGTGGTGGAAGACCTCGCCATGGTGCTGGTGCTGGTGCTGTTGCCGCCGTTGGCAGGATGGTTGGGTGGCTCCAACGACGAGGTGGATGGCACTACGCTGTGGCAGACCTTGGGTTGGACCTTGCTTCAGGTCGGTGGTTTTGTCGCTTTGATGCTGCTAGTGGGCCGGCGCCTGTTTCCCTGGGTGCTTTGGCAGGTGGCGCGTACAGGGTCGCGCGAATTGTTCACGCTCTGTGTGGTGGCCGCTGCGGTGGGGATCGCATTTGGGTCTGCCGTATTGTTTGGCGTGTCCTTCGCGCTGGGTGCGTTTTTTGCAGGCATGGTGATGCGCGAATCGGAGTTCAGCCACCGTGCGGCCCACGAATCGCTGCCGCTGCGCGATGCTTTCGCCGTGCTGTTTTTCGTCTCTGTGGGCATGCTGTTCAATCCGGCTGTTTTGTGGGACCGGCCGCTGCAGGTGATGGCGGTGGTGGGCATCATCATGGTGGGTAAGACATTGGCTGCCGCCGCTTTGGTCCTGGCGTTTCGCTACCCGCTCAACACGGCGCTGACGGTGTCGGCCAGCCTGGCCCAGATTGGCGAGTTTTCCTTCATCCTGGTCGCGCTGGGCTCCTCGCTGGGCCTGCTGCCGCCAGAAGGGGCCAGCCTGGTGCTGGCTGGTGCGCTGTTCTCGATGGCGTTGAATCCTTTGCTGTTTCATACCATTGCACCGCTGCAGGCTTGGTTGTTGGCCCGCTCGGCGTTGGCACGCAGGCTGGAGCAGCGTGATGATCCGCTGGCTGAGCTGCCCATGACCACCGACTCGCGCTATCTCGCTCGGCAGGTGGTGCTGGTGGGCTACGGCCGCATCGGCAGGCGTGTGGCCAAGGCTCTGACGGCCAGCGACATTCCTTTCGTGGTGGCGGAGCAGAACCGCGAATTGGTGGAGTCGCTGCGTGCGGATGGCGTGGCCGCTGTGTTTGGAGACGCCACGGACCCTGCTGTATTGATCCAGGCGCACATCGCGCGCGCAGCCATGTTGGTGATCGCGACGCCAAACACGCTCGATGTGCGCCAGATCATCGAAACGGCAAAGACGCTCAACCCGGCCATTGAAACAGTGGTTCGCAGCCAGAGCGACGATGATGCGCGCCATTTGCGTCAGGAGTGGGACAGCACGGTGTTTGTTGCCAACGACGCGCTGGCGCATGCCATGTCCCAGCACGTGCTGGAGCGCATCCAGTCCCGACTTTCGCGGCCTACAGGGCCTGCCCCACTGCACGAGCGGGGCTGAGAAAATTGAGATAAAAATGGCTCTAGCGCTTACTGGCTAAGCGCTGGTAGCTATCTTTTTGGTAGTTCGGTTGATAGAGGCTGGCGTTTCGCCGTCTTTACCGCCTGAGGCATCTGCTCGCCATGTCTTGGCCAAAGCCAGTCCTACACACCGCATGAACGCCATGGAAGAATCAACAAGGCGCGCGTGGTTGGCACGCGCTTGCACAAAGGGCAGGGCGGTCGTCTGGCGCCTGTTAGTTTTCCTCAAACACCAGGGATGGAACGGCCATGACACGGGCGGCCTGGCTGAGTTCTTCGATCACCCGGTTGGCGAAGTAACTGTTTTGCGTGTCAGGCTCCAGAGCTGCTACGGCAAGGTTGGCGCGCGGCTGGTTGAGCGGCACGTAAAAGCTGCCTGCGGGGACGTCAATGGCGCTGCGCACCGGTGAGACTTGCACCCGCACGATGCCGGTGTCGCCGGCAATGGTGCCGATCACGTCCTGGCGTTCACCGGATTCGCGGGCGGTTTCCCGGTAGGTGTCGGCCAGCACCGAGCCGGATTCGGCAATGCGCAGCACCTGCAGGCCCAGCAGCTTCAAGCGCTCGACGGCTTCAGTGGAGTTTGCGGCCAGCCAATATCCGCAAGGCCGGGCGCGCGACTTGGTGGGCTTGAGGTTCAGGGACGAGTTCCAGTCCACGCGGATGATCTTGTCTGCTCCGGTCTCGGGGTCCAGAAAGTCCAGGTCCCGCTGTGATGGAGTGGCCGCTGCTTCCACCACGACCTGGTCGCGGCATGCCTGTGCGCTCAAATCCCGCACGACGAAAGAGCGCACCTGCTCCAGATTGGCTGAGCGGTCGGCGGTGCTGCGCAGTGCACTGGTGATGGCGGTGACCTGAGAGTGAACGCGGCGCTGGATGTGCATGCGGCCGATGCCCACGCCGCGGGTCTCGATGAGAAGGCTGACGGCGTTCTTGAGCCCGTTGACGTTGCGGCCCGTGTCGGGTTGCGTGCCGCCCATCGAAATGCGTTTGTCCTCGGTATTGGTGGAGGTGGTGTAGTACCAGTCGCTCGTCAGGCCTTGCGCCTTGAGTGCGGCCATCATGGGCTGGTGGTACCACTCCTGCGAAGCCTTGGTCAGGAACTCCGGGTAATTGGCAGTGGTGGTGTACTGCAGCAGTGCGTCGTAGCGCTGAATGGCGTTGAACTTCTGCAAATAGCGGCCAACCACGGTGTACTCATGCGCATCCACCACGAGGATAGGGCGGTAGTCGTTCACCAGACGCGCCAGGGCGCGGGCTTCAGGCGTGTTCAGCAACAGATGGTCGCGGTTCATGTCCACGCCATTGGCCGTTACGCGCGTGCTGGCGGCGGCGCCGTCAGGATTGGCTCGGGGCACCACCACCACGTTGATCCGGTCGAGGAGCGGTTCCAGCAGGCCCTGCGTCAATTCCCGGCTGATGACCAGCAGGGCTTCTGCACCCGCGGGCTCATCGCCATGCTGCTGGCCGATCAGGACCACCGTAGGGCGTCCGCTGGTGTCCAGTGTGGCCGGGTCTGTATTGGCTGCGCGTGTCGCCAGCAGGCCCAAAATGGGTTCGCCCCGTTGTGACAACCCCAAGTCCAGCAGTTGCGTGCGAGTGCCGCCGCTTGGGGCAGAGTCTGCCAACGACCTCAACCATTGCCCCAATTCGGCATTGGTGGTGAATGCGCGGCGATCTCGGCCAAGGCCGGGGGTGCTGTAAGTCACGGCCGGATCAGGAAACCGCGCGGCCACTGCCGCACCATAGGGCGGTGCCATCGGGCCTTCGTTCTGGACCACCAGAGGGGCTGGGGGTGGCAGGGGGCTGGCGATGGCGGACGTTTGGGGCGGTTGTGGTGGTGGCGCGGTTTGGCCCAGAGGGGCCGGAACCACCACACCTTGCTGGGCGCGGGGCACCGGTGCAGGCGCTGCGGGCCTTTGCGCCGTGGGCGTGCTGGGCCAAGGCGGGAGTGGGGTGCTTGAGCAGGCAGTGAGCAGGATCGCGGCCAGCAGGGCCGAGGCTTTCCAGGGCAGCCGCCGCGATGGGTGGGCCTCTCGCGCAGAAATCAGCGATGGCGTGTGCTGGCGACGGTGAGGGTGAAGCATGGTCATGGTGGGTTCTGCCGGAAAGAGGAGCCAGCGCGGGCGTGTGTTACGACGATGTTACCTGTGGGGGGCCAGTAGGTCGTGTCAGCGTACATCCCGTTGCAAAAGCAAGGTTGACATGGGGCGCTGATTCAAAATGGTGATAGCCGGTGAGCTCTCCCGCATCAGCGAAGCGGTTGCAAAGCCTTGCCGGAAAGCACATGCTGCCCATCCGGCGCGGACTGCATGGCACGGACAAGCGCGCGCGCTACGTCCGCCGCGGGTCTTGCGCGGTAGTTGTGGGGAACCAGCGGGTTGATCCATCGGAAAAGACGCATCGAAAGGGACTCTGCAGGTCGAGCTGCCTGTTGCAAGGCCCTACGATCCCCCATCAGGAGTGCGGGGCGTGCAATAACAAGGGTGGCAAAGCCCAAGCCGCGCAAGTCGCGCTCAACCTCGCCCTTCACGCGGTTGTAAAAGATGCGCGAGTCCGGATTGGCGCCCATGGCGCTTACCACGCCGCAGCGGGTAGCGCCTGCTGCACGCGCTGCGCGTGCGGTGGCCATCACGGCGTCATAGTCCACGGCGCGGAAAGCCTGCGGACTGCCTGCAACCGCCATGGTCGTGCCCAAGGCGATGTACACGTCATCCACAGGCGGCAATGCTGGCAGGGCAGCGAAATCGACGGCGTGCAGTTGCAGCCGGGGATGTTCCGAGGCTGGCTTGCGCCGACCCAGTCCATGCAGCACGTGGACAGTGTGAACCGCTGGGTCTGCGTCAGCACCCGGAAGCCCGGGCGCTGCGCCGCCTTGCCATTGGCGGCCAGTGCCTTTGGCCGCAGTGACTTCAGCGGTTAAAAGAGCCGCGAGAACCGCCTGGCCCACGAGACCCGTTGCCCCGGCCACCACCGCTACCCGATCCGCCATAGCCGCCACCTCCCGAGTTTCCGCCGCGGTAGCCACCGCCACCACGGCGTCCGCGTTCTGCCATGCTGTCCACGCTGGTGCGCATTGGATCTGGTTGGCCCCCTGCGCTGCTGGAACTGCGATGGCCCGGATTGCTGTGGCCGGAATGGGTGCCCAGGTGCGCGTTGGCGCGCGGTGGTTGTGCATCGTCGTAGCGTTGATGTCCGCCACCACCGCCTTCCGAACGGGGGCCGCGACCACGGCCAGGCGCTTGCTGTGCGCCGCCGCGTGCACCGCCGCCGCCCTGACCAGCGGAACGGCCACCGCCGCCACCTTGCGGGCCGCGGCCGCCGGAGCGCGCGCCACCACCACCGCCACCATTGGCTTGGCGTGGCCCACGTTCACCCTGGCCCTGACCACCGCCTTGTGTGGCCTTGTTGGTGCGGATGCGTTCCATCATTTCGCTGCGTGCGGCCTTGGCGGCAGCCTGCATCACCTCACGGCTTGGGGGTTTGCCAGCGCCGCCCCAGATGGTCTGGCGGCCCATGGCAATCGGTTCGGCCTTTTCCCCGGGTTCGGGTCCAAAGCCTTCGATGACCTGCACGGGGATCTGCTGCTTTGTGAAGCGCTCGATCTCCATCATGAAGCCTTCTTCGTCCATGCAAACCAGGCTCACCGCTTCGCCTGTAGCGCCCGCACGGCCCGTTCGGCCGATGCGGTGCACGTAGTCTTCGGACACGTTGGGAATTTCATAGTTGACGACATGCGGCAGGTCGTCGATGTCGATGCCGCGTGCGGCGATGTCTGTGGCCACCAGGGCGCGGATTTCGCCACTCTTGAACCCTGCCAAGGCCTGCGTGCGGGCGCTCTGGCTCTTGTTGCCGTGTAGGGCCATGGCATTGACGCCATTTTTGGTCAAAAACTCGGCCACATTGTTGGCGCCGAACTTGGTGCGCGTGAACACCAGCACTTGGCTCCAATTGTGTTGCTGGATGATGTGCAGCAGCACCTGCTTCTTCTTGCCGCGGCCCACGGGGTGGATCACCTGAGAGATGCGCTGCACCGTGGTGTTGCGCGGTGTGACCTGAATGCTTTGGGGATTCTTGAGCAGGGTGTTGGCCAACTCGCGGATTTCGTCGCTGAAAGTGGCCGAGAAAAGCAGGCTTTGCTTGTCTTTGGGCACCAGGGCCAGCACCTTCTTCACGTCATGGATGAAGCCCATGTCCAGCATGCGGTCGGCTTCGTCAAGCACCAGCACTTCCACAGTCGAAAGGTCCAGAAAGCCCTGCTGCTGCAGGTCTAGCAGCCGGCCGGGGGTGGCCACCAGAATGTCCACGCCGCGCTTGATGCGGTCGATCTGCGGGTTCATGCCCACGCCGCCGAACACGACGGTGGAGTTGATGTCGAGGTATTTGCCGTATTCGCGCACAGATTCTTCGACCTGGGCGGCGAGTTCACGGGTGGGGGTCAGCACCAGGGCGCGGATGCCCTTGCCGCCAAATTTGTTCTTGGGTGCCGAGCCTTGCGAGAGGCGATGCAGCATGGGCAGGGTGAACGCTGCAGTCTTGCCGGTACCTGTCTGCGCGCCTGCCAGAAGGTCATGGCCCTCCAGAACCGCGGGAATGGCCTGGGCCTGAATGGGGGTGGGCGTCTCATAGCCCGTTTCGTGCACGGCCTTCAGGATGGCGGGGGCCAGGTTCAGTTCGTCAAATGTCATGTCGTCGGATACGCCCGTCCGGGGCGCTGGGTATCGGCCTGTCGTACAACCAGTGGGTTGCCGAGCCAGTCTCAGGCTGATGAGGTTCAGGATTGGGAGCCAGGAAGCAGGGTGCTTCTTTTGTCCCCAGCAGTGTGCTGATGCAACGGGCAACTGGAGCCCATCGCGGGGCGTATTGTCGCATGGCCCGATAATCTCCATTTGCACGCAGAATTTCTGCCCACTTTCGCAGGTTAGAGAACCCCAATGGCCCAATACGTTTATTCGATGAACCGCGTCTCCAAGACTGTGCCGCCAAAGCGGCAGATCTTGAAAGACATTTCCCTGAGTTTCTTCCCCGGCGCCAAGATCGGCGTGCTGGGCCTGAACGGCTCCGGCAAATCCACCCTGCTCAAGATCATGGCTGGTGTGGACAAGGAAATCGAAGGCGAAGCCATCCCCATGCCTGGGATCAAGATCGGCTACCTCCCGCAGGAGCCGCAGCTCAATAGCGAGCACACCGTGCGCGAGAGCGTGGAAGAGGCCATGGGCGAGGTTTTCGCCGCCAAGGCCAAGCTCGAAGAGGTTTACACCGCCTACGGTGAGCCCGATGCCGACTTCGACGCCCTGGCTGCCGAGCAGGCCCGCCTGGAAGCCGTCATCGCCACGGCCGGCACCGACTCCGAACACCAGCTCGAGATCGCTGCCGACGCCCTGCGCCTGCCCCCGTGGGACGCCAAGGTCGGCCTGCTGTCCGGCGGTGAAAAGCGCCGCATCGCGCTGTGCCGCCTGCTGCTCTCCAAGCCCGACATGCTGCTGCTCGACGAACCCACCAACCACTTGGACGCCGAGTCCGTGGACTGGCTGGAGCAGTTCCTGCACCGTTTCCCTGGCACCGTGGTGGCTATTACCCACGATCGCTACTTCCTAGACAACGCGGCCGAGTGGATTTTGGAACTCGACCGCGGCTACGGCCACCCCTACAAGGGCAACTACAGCACCTGGCTGGACCAGAAGCAGGCCCGCCTGGAGTCCGAGAACAAGGGCGAGGAAGCCCGCGCCAAGGCCCTGAAGAAGGAACTGGAGTGGGTGCGCCAGAACGCCAAGGGCCGCCAGGCCAAGAGCAAGGCGCGTATCGCCCGCTTCGAGGAACTGAGCGACTACGAATATCAAAAGCGCAACGAGACGCAGGAAATCTTCATTCCTGTGGCCGACCGCCTGGGCACCCAGGTCATCGAATTCCACAACGTCACCAAGTCCTTTGGCGACCGTGTGCTCATCGACAACCTCTCCATGACCATCCCGGCCGGCGCCATCGTCGGCATCATCGGCCCGAACGGGGCCGGTAAATCCACGCTGTTCAAGCTGATCGCCGGTCGCGAGCAGCCCGACAGCGGCGAGGTGGTGATTGGCGCCACGGTGAAGATGGCCTTCGTGGACCAGCACCGCGATGCCCTGTCGGACGACAAGACCGTCTGGGAAGACATCTCCGGCGGTCTGGACATGATCAACATCGGCAAGTTCACCATGGCCAGCCGGGCCTATGCCGGCCGCTTCAACTTCAACGGCGGCGACCAGCAAAAGAAGGTGGGCATGCTCTCGGGCGGTGAGCGCGGCCGCCTGCACTTGGCCAAGACCTTGATCGCTGGCGGCAATGTGCTACTGCTGGACGAGCCCTCGAACGACCTGGATGTGGAAACCCTGCGTGCCCTCGAAGACGCTCTGCTGGAATACGCCGGCACAGTGTTGGTAATCAGCCACGATCGCTGGTTCCTGGACCGCATTGCCACCCACATCCTGGCCGCTGAAGGAGACAGCCAGTGGACGTTCTTTGACGGCAATTACCAGGAGTACGAAGCCGACAAGAAGAAGCGCCTGGGTGAGGAGGGCGCCAAGCCCAAGCGCATGCGCTACAAGGCGCTGAAATAAAGCGTCAGGTCAAGTAGCATTGCTGCTGGAAGATTCTTCGTTTCCATCCCCACCATGTCCCAGACAGCGCCTCGTTCGAGAACCGTTTTCCGCGCCTGCGTTGTGAATGCCGTTCGAGGCGGTGAAACGCTCATGGGGCAGCTCGTCAAGGTCACGCAAGCGGCTTTGACGGAGGAGGAATCCAGCAATCGCAACATCCAGCAGCGCAATTTGATCAGCGATAGCCTGCGCCTTCTCAACCAGCACGAGGCGGCCTTGGTCAAGGGCTATTCGATGGCGCTGCTCGAGATATTCGCAGAAGGTCCCGCTACGGCCAAAGGGCGGGTTGCGGAAGACACCGGTATGGATTTTGGCGAACTCTCGCTCATGGACGAGAGCGAAATGCAGGCCCAGGTGGAGCTTTCCAAAGCCCAACAGTCGGCCTTGCACGCCACCGATGCCGTGCTGGCGGAGCTCAATACCCTAGTGAGCTCCGCGCAGGGCTTGCGCAGCGTGCAACCCGAGCGCAACCCCCTGCGTCCTGAAAGCTATATCCGAGCGCTGCAACAGGTGGTGGGTGAGACGGGTGTATCCCCCGAAGTTCGCCAACTGTGGATGCAGCACATGCGCGACCTTTTGGGAAAGCTGCTGGTAGAAGAATACAAAAAAACCGCGGCCAGTTTGCGCGAGCATGGAATCCAACCCGTCGGTTACGCCGTGCTGGGCACGCCCGGCGGTGGTGGCCGCGGAAGTGCCCCCGGCACGGGTTATGGCGGCACCGGTTACGGCACCAACTATGGTGGTCCGAGCGGGCCTGGAACAGGCTACGGCACTGGGTATTCGGGCTACGGCCACTCCATGAGTGCCCCCATGAGCGCCCCCATGGGCGACTATGGCAATACAGGCTATGGCCGCAGCGGCATGGGCTCTGGTTCAAGCTGGAGCGGAGATTCTCAGCAAGGCTCCATGGTGCCTGCGGCTGAGGAAGCGCTGTTGACCGTGGGGATCCTGCGCCAGATGCTGGCGGGTGGCGACCCCTTTGACCCCCGTAACTACGGTGCAGTGCCGGCGGGTGGTGTGCCTATGCAGCCACAAGTACCTGCCGGCCCGCACCCCGGGGCAGGGCAGCCGTCCGGCTGGGTGGACCCGCGGGCTGGCGCGTACACGGGCTCACCCGTCGGTGCTGCGGCGGGCGGTTATTTTCCGGGTGGCACCGCAGCGGCCGAGGCCATTGAAGACATGGCCCAACTGGAGCGGCTGGTTGGTCGTCTTGCGGGGGGCGGAGTGCCTAGCCAACCGGGGTCGTTGCCTGGCCCTCTCTCTGCTTGGCGCGGTCCAGGCGTTGCCCCCGTGGTGTACGCCACCATGCCCATGGAGGGAGCGACGCAGTCAACGGCCGTGGCGATGGAAGTCGTGGGCCGCATGATGTTCAACATTGCCCAGGACACGCGCTTGCTGCCCCCGGTGCAGCGGGCTGTGGCCAGCCTGGAACCTGCGCTCAAACAACTTGTGCAGCACGACGGTCGGTTTTTTACCGATGGCGCACACCCTGCCCGGCGGCTGCTCGATGAGCTGACCCAGCGCAGCTTGGCCTTCACAGCCGAAACAGCCCCAGGCTTCAGCAGTTTTATGCGCCTTGTCACGGGGGCGGTGGAACACCTCTCGGCCAGCAACATCAAGGACTCTGGTCCTTTCGATACCGTGCTTAAGGCGCTGCATTCGGCATGGGACACGCAGGAGCAAAAAATCAAGGCGCACCAGGAGGCGCAGCAAAAATCGCTGCTGCAAGCTGAGCAGCGCGAGCTGTTGGCCGAAAAGGTGGCAGCAGACATTCGCAAGTTGCCCGATGTGGGCAAGGTGCCCGTAGACATTCTTGACTTCGCTGCCGGGCCGTGGGCGGATGTGGTGGCACTCGCGCAGGTGATGAAGGCGCCTGATTCGAAAGACGAAGACCCTGGAGGTTTTCTTGCGCTGGTGCCGGTGTTGCTGTGGAGCTCTCAGCCTGACCTCACGCGCCACGAGCCTGATCGGCTAAATGACTCCATCCCCAGCCTGTTGGCCAAGCTGCGCAAGGGTCTCAAGACCATCAGCTACCCCCCAGCCCAGACCAGTGCTCTGTTGCAACGGTTGGTGGGCCTGCATCAGGCGGCTTTTGAAAAGCCCGCTCCTGTTTTCGCACCCAAGGCCATTGAGGCTCCAGCGCCTGAGGCAGAGGTCGCCCCGGTTTCGGAATCACCGGCCCTTGCCGAAGAGTCCGCAACACCAGCCGCCGTTGATGCACCTGAGGCTGCGGAACCCGAGGTACCGCCAGAACCTGAAGTGGCTCCAGACCCCTATGCGGATTTCAAGATTGGCGCGTGGGTGGAGTTGCTCACCAATGGCCGCTTAGTGCGCACCCAGCTGACCTGGGCCAGCCCGCACGGCACTTTGTTTCTTTTCACTGCGCCGGACGCCAGCACACAGTCGATGACGCGACGCATGCGCGACAAGCTCGCTGCAGAAGGTGCCCTGCGTGTAGTGCCGCTTGCCAAGCCTGCCGCCCCTGCCACTGTGCGCGCGCTGGATGAAGTGGCTACGGCAGCCTCGCGCAACGGCAAGCCTCAGGACACCAAGCTTTCTGGTTCCCGCTCTTCGACTTCCAAGATGGCGCCGTTGTCGAGCGCAGCGCCTTTGTCTTCTTCGTCTGCGGGCTCCAAGGCGATCAAAAACCGCTGAGGCCTGGCCTGGGCGCGGAAGCCGCTCAACAGTGGCCTCGTCATGTCCTCAACAACTTCTTGCGCACCAGGTGGATATGGTTGCGTAGGGCGTACAGCTCATCCGCGTATGACAGCGGCACACTGACTTTTTCTGCCTGCGCTTCCAGCGCGTTCAGCGATTTCAGGAGCTCCGCGGGATCGGCCTTGCCGGTTTCCATTTCGCTTTCAATCTCGCGCAGGTGACCGTACCAGCGGAACACCCGCGAGCGTACGCGAAACTGGTACAGCGGTGGCACGATGCGCGACAGAGGCAACATGACTGCCAGCAAGATGCCCAGAACCAGCCACATGCGCTCAATCAGATTGGCAACCCAGAACGGCAGGTACCGCTGCAGCATGGGCACAGGCTCATTCATGGCGCGGTCTGCTTCTTTGGCGATAGGCAGTTCGCTGTTGCGTGAATTGGGGAACTCCCGCGCCCGATTGAACCAGCCTGAGCTGCTATGAAGCTTCTGGGCCTTTTGCGCAAACAAGGTGAGCAATGCAGGGTGGGTGCCATCGCGTGCCAGCAGCGAAGTGGTGGATGCCACCAACCGAACATCTCGTGAGGGCACATTGGCTGCCAAGTCGACCACACCGCGCGGCAGCGTGACGGGCGTCAGAAAAGGGAATCGCCGGGCATAAGCCTCGTGCTGCGCAAAATCCATTAGCTGGACGCCGGGCGTCTGCAGCAGCATCTGCACCATCAGCGATTCGGGTGCTGATGCGAAGACCAGCGCATCCATTTTTCCGGCCAAAAAATCAACCGTCGCAGGCGTTTGGTCCAGGCGCGACATTCTGACGGCGCCAGCTTCTACCTTGTTGGCTTCCAGCAGGCGCTCCATCAAGGTGGGCACCCCGCTCCCGTGCGAGCCAACATTCACATGCAGCCCCCGCAGTTGCCGCAAGCTGTCCAATCGGGGGGCGTTGTAGGCACGCTGCGCGGCCTCGGTGCGGTAGAACAGCCAGATGGGCTCTACGAACAGGTTTCCCAACGACACTAGTTCGTCAGGGTCGTCGGGCAACAACTCGGCGGTTCCGCCCTGCACGAACGCTACATCGGCTTTGCCATCGCGCAGCCATTGCAGGTTCTGGGACGACCCTTCACTGGGCAGCAGCACCACGTCAATGCCGTCAGCTGCCAGGGCCTTCTGATAGCGCTTTCCAAACTCCTCATACGCGCTTTGCGCAGGTCCTGTGGCCAGGGTCACCGTTTTTGGGGGATTCGGATTGAGCCACCAGTAAGCAAGCACCAGCAGCGCTGCACCGAGAAATGCCAATGGGCCTGCTGAAACGAGCAGATCGCGCAATGAAAGCAGCGTGTTACGGAAAGCCTGGGACATGGGGTGGCAGCGATGCGGTGGATGGGCACTGCAATGTAACGCTGCGGGAGAGGTGCGCGGGCGTCAGCCGCGCACTTCAACCGTCCGAGGTCGACACTGGCGCGTTTGGGGCTCAATGGCCCGTGTCGCTGGAACCGCGGCCGCTCAGTTGGTCAAAGCTAGGCGCTCTCGCTGCCGATGACAATGAAGAAGGCAACGGCTTTGCCAGCAAGAGGTTCATTCAGCGCAACAATGCCTGCTGCCCACCGTCTGTGCGGAACACGGCCACGGCATTCACCAGGTCGTCGGCTTGGCCGCGCAGGCTTGCGGCTGCCGCAGCCATCTCTTCGACCAGCGCGGCGTTTTGCTGCGTGGCCTGGTCCATCAGGGTGACAGCCTCGCCCACCTGCGACACGCCGGAGCTTTGCTCCGAACTCGCGGCGCTGATCTCGCCCATGATGTGCGTCACGTTGCCGATGCTGGCCACCACTTCTTGCATGGTGGCGCCGGCTTTGTCGACCAACGTGCTGCCATGTTCAACGCGGCCCACGCTTTCCGTGATCAATTGCTTGATCTCCTTGGCGGCCTGTGCGCTGCGCTGGGCCAGATTGCGCACCTCGTTGGCCACCACGGCAAAGCCACGGCCCTGGTCACCAGCGCGCGCTGCTTCCACGGCAGCATTCAGCGCAAGGATGTTGGTTTGAAACGCGATGCCGTCGATCACGCTAATGATGTCGTTGATCTTGCGGCTGGAGTCGTTGATGTCGCGCATGGTCTTGACCACCATTGCCACCACCTCGCCACCTTGCTGGGCAATGGCAGAGGCCGAATGGGCCATTTTGTTGGCATTCACAGCGTTGTCGGCGTTCTGCCGCACCGTCGAGCCAAGCTGTTCCATGGAGGCCGCCGTTTGCTGCAGTGCGCTGGCTTGCTGCTCGGTGCGCACTGACAGGCTGTGGTTGCCCTGGGCGATTTCTGCGCTCGCCTGCGAAACGCTGTCGGACCCCTGGCGCACGCCTGAAACCAATTGCGACAGGCTCTTGCGCATGGCTTCCATCGACGACACCACAGAGGCGATTTCGTCCTTGCCCTGGGCGACCAGTGGGCGTGCCAGGTTGCCGCGCGCAAATTCCTGTGTCGCCAGATTCGCCTCGCGCAGTGGTACGACGATGGAGCGCGTCGTGGCAAAACCCAGCACGCAGGAGAAAAGCACCGTTGCAATGCTGAGCGCCACCAACTCCGCCCTCAAGGTTTCGAACTCTTTTTGCGACTGCACGCTGGCCCTTTGGCTGATGGCGTCGCTCTCCACCAGAAAAGCACCGATGTCGGCCACCAGCTTGGCCAGAAGAGGGCGGCATTCCTGGTTGATTTTCTGGATGGCAGCGTCTTTTTCTCCCCGGCTTCCGAGGCGTGTAATTTCCAGCGCAACGGGGCCGTAGGCAGCTTCTGTCTCTTTGATGCGTGCCAAAAGGCTGTTTAAAGGAGCGGCAGCAGCGGGGGCGGTTCGCAGTGCTTCTTCCACCCGCTTGAGCGCCTGGCCCATGGCCTCGTGCGCCACGCCAATGCGCTGGGTTTCTGCGGCATCTTCAGGAGAGCTGGCAATCACCAGGTTGCGTGCAGACACCGCTCTGGCGTTGGCGGCATCCAGCACGGTGTTGCCCTGGCTTTTTATGACATTGAACTGATTGACCTGGTTGTTCAGGTTCTCTTGCGTTAACGCTTCGCCGCGGATCCCCATGCCGGCCACGAGGATGAGGGCACAGGTCAGGACGGCATAGCCGATGCCCAGACGGGCCTTGATGGACAGGTTCTGCAGGACACTCACGGCAAGTTCTCCTCGTATGCATCACCACCGCAGTCGAAGGGGTCGGAGTACACAAAACCATCCCTAGCGCGGCACCTGAGTCACGATACTGGGGCGGCCCGGTATCAAGTCAAGTTATTTTTGGCCGTGCGGCTGACGGTGAGCTTGCTCGGCGTTGCCTGGATCAGAAACCCGCCGTGGCCCGGGCCATGGCAACCGGGCGCCGGGAGACCGAGTCAGGCTCCCGGCTTGGCGTCTACTTGTGCGCCCAGTCCGTAATGGCAGGCAAATACAGGCCCTCCGCCGTGGTGATGGAGCGGGCTGCGCGAGCGGCCCGGGCGGTGGCGATGGCCGTAGCCTCTGCCGCCATGGTGGCAAGAACCATCATGCCAAGGCTCTTGCCCGCGCGCCCGGTCCCCAGGCTGAAGACCGTGTCGCCGTCGGACATGGTGTGCACGGGGTTGATGCTGCGCGCCAGCCCGTCGTGCGCTGCCACGGCCAGGCGGTGGGCCTGCACCTTGGTGATGACCGCGTCAGTGGCGACCGCACCGATGGTGGTGTTGGTGCCCGCCAGCAGAGGCTGGGGCGGGTCACCGCGCAGCAGGGCACGGCGCGTGTCGCGCAGTTGCAGCCCGTCGTCCGTGCGGGCCCCTGCGATGACTTGCGCGGTGTCGGGGTCGATCACGTCGCCCAACGCGTTGCAGGCGATAAGGGCACCCACGGTCACGCCGTCCACCGTGACGGAAGCGGTGCCGATGCCACCTTTCATCGCGCGCTGGATGCCATAGATCTTGCCCAGCGCTGCACCGGTGCCTGCGCCCACGTTGCCTTCAGCCGGGTCGGCGGTGGAGGCGGCCTCGCACGCGGCGTAGCCCGCTGCGGCATCAGGGCGCACGCGCATGTCGCCCACCAGCAGGTCGAACAGCACCGCAGCGGGCACGATGGGCAGGCGGCCCACGGCCACGTCAAAACCTACGCCGCGCTCTTCGAGCCAGCGCACCGCGCCGGTGGCGGCGTCCAGCCCCCAGGCGCTGCCGCCCGCGAGCATGATGGCGTGGACCTTGTCCACCAGGTTGGAGGGGTGGAGCAAGTCCGTTTCGCGTGTGCCGGGGGCTGCACCCCGCACATCCACGCCAGCCACGGCGCCCTCACGGGTGATGATGGCGGTGCAGCCCGTGGGGCGGCGGGTTTCGGTGAAGTGGCCGACCTCAATGCCGGCCACACGGGTGATGCTGCCGGCATCGCCAGCCATTGCGTGTGGAGAACTCATGGCCGGTGATTATGGTGCCCTGTCGGGTCTTGAGGCCTGTGTGAGCTCAACCTTCGATGGGGCGGTCAGGGCGACTTTTCGATCCGAGTGACCTGGTAGGCGCCGTTGGCCTGCTCGGCCCGAAAGCGCACTTTGTCGCCAGGCTTCAGGTTGCCCAGTACGCTCGTGTCCGACACGCGAAACACCATGGTCATGGGAGGCATGTCCAGGTTTTTGATCTCTCCATGGCGCAGGGTGACTCGCAACGTGCGCGGGTCCCAGCGGGTGATTTCGCCTTCGCTGAGTTCCGCCTCCTGCGCGGGCGATGCGGTCGCTGCGGGGTGGTGGCTGCCGTGGCTGTCTGCGGCAGCCCCAGTGGCAGCCTGCGCCAGAGCGGGCTCTGTGCCCCAGACGAGCAGGCTGGCCGCCAGCGAGATGAATAAGAGATTCTTGGTCATGTCGATGCCTTTTTGTAGTAGCTGTTGAACACGCGCGTGCTGCCGTCGTGCGCCACCAGCAGCACGTCGTACGGGTCACGCCGGTCGCCGTACACGGCGCCGTCCATGCCCGGCGAGCCCACGGGCATGCCGGGCACGGCCAGGCCCAGGGCCTTGGGTTTTTGCAGCAGCAGCTTGCGCACGTCGCCGGCGGGCACATGGCCTTCGACCACATAACCGCCCACCAGCGCGGTGTGGCACGAACCCAGCTTCTGAGGCAGGCCCAGGCGGGCGCGCACGGCGTTGTTGCCGGTGGCGTGCACCTTCACATCAAAGCCGTTGGCTTGCATGTGGTCCACCCAGTCCTGGCAGCAACCGCAGTTGGGGTCTTTCCAGACCTCCAGGGGTGTAGGGGCTGTCGTGCGAGGGTTGGCGCGGATGGCGGTGGGCAGCAGGGCGACGGCGAGGCCCGCCGCCGCCAGGGGCAGTGCGGTAGCAAGCCATTGCCGGCGCGTGGCCTGTGCGCGGGATGTACGGGGTGCGTTCATGGTGTCGTGGCTCCAAAGGGCGGGGATATCGGTCATGGCTTGCGCGGCAGCACGGTGATGGTTCCCGTCATGCCCGCCTGGTAGTGGCCCGCGATGAGGCAGGCAAAGTCAAACTGGCCTGCGCGGTTGAACTGCCACACGATGTCGCCCTTCTTGCCTGCGGCCACATGGGTCATGTAGGGCTCGTCGTGTTCCATGCCGGGGTGCTTTTTCATCATCTCAGCGTGCGTGTGCAGCTCGGCCTTGGTGCCGATCACGATCTCGTGCAGCACCTGGCCTTTGTTCTCTGCGCGCAGCCGCACCGTCTCGCCCTCGCGCACCTCGATGTGGCTGGGCGTGAAGCGCATGTCGTCCGTCATGCGGAGCGTGATGGTGCGGTGCACGTCTTTGACATCACCTGCAATGCCCCAGTCCTTTTGCGCCTTGATGATCGGAGTGTTCGACGCAGCGTGTGAAGCATTTTCATGGCCAAAAGAGGTGCTAGCGCTTATCCATAAAGCGCTAATAGCTATCAATTTTGTAGTTTTCATGGTGTTTTTCTAATGTGAGAGGATCAGTGCTGGTGGCCGCTGTGGGCAGGTTTGCGGGCATTGGCGGCGCCGGGTGCCGTGCCTGGGGTGTCGTTGCGTGCGGGGCGGGGTGTGCTGGCAGGCGCGCCCTGCCATTCGTAGGCCTGCGTGCCCGGTGGCTGCGCGTAGTCACCAGGGTCGCGGTAGTTACCTGTCGTCTGGTCAGCCCGCACTTTGAGGGTGGTGAACATGCCGCCCATCTCCAGCGGGCCGTAGGGGCCGGTGCCGGTCATCATGGGGAAAGTGTTGTCGGGCAGGGGCATCTCCATCGCGCCCATGTCGGCCATGCCGCGCTCGCCCATCACCATGTAGTCGGGCACGATCTTCTGGATCTTGCCGACCAGGCCCCGGTGATCCACGCCAATCATGGTGGGCACGGCGTGCCCCATGGCACCCATGGTGTGGTGGCTCTTGTGGCAGTGCAGGGCCCAGTCGCCCGGCTCGTCGGCCACCAGCTCGATCTGCCGCATCTGGCCCACCGCCACGTCGGTGGTCACCTCGGGCCAGCGCGCGCTCTTGGGCACGGGGCCGCCATCGGTGCCGGTCACTTCGAACTCGTGCCCGTGGATGTGGATGGGGTGGTTGGTCATGGTGAGGTTGCCCACGCGGATGCGCACGCGCTCGCCCTGGCGCGCCACCAGCGGGCTGATGGCGGGGAACACGCGGCTGTTCCAGCACCAGATGTTGTGGTCCAGCATGGTGTTGACCTTGGGGGTCATGCTGCCCGGCTCCACATCGAAGGCGTTGAGCAGGAAGGCGTAGTCGCGCTGCACGGTGGCGATGTGCGGGTGAGTTGCCCCATTTCCCACGTTCGGGTGCGTGATCCACAGGCCCATCATGCCCATGGCCATCTGCACCATCTCGTCGGCATGCGGGTGGTACATGAAGGTGCCGGGGCGGCGCGCCACAAACTCGTACACGAAGGTCTTGCCCGGCTGGATCGAGGGCTGGTTGAGCCCGCCCACGCCGTCCATGCCGTTGGGCAGGCGCTGGCCGTGCCAGTGGATGGTCGTGTGCTCTGGCAGGCGGTTGGTGACGAAGATGCGCACGCGGTCGCCCTCGACCACCTCGATGGTGGGGCCGGGGCTCTGCCCGTTGTAGCCCCACAGGTTGACCATGAAGCCGGGTGCTACCTCGCGCACCACGGGCTCGGCCACCAGATGAAACTCCTTGACGCCTGCGTTCATCCGCCAGGGCGCGGTCCAGCCGTTCAGCGTGACCACGGGGTTGTAGGGGCGGCCTGTGGGCGGGTGCAGCGGCGGCGCGGTGTTGGCGCTGGTTTGCATGACGGGTTCAGGCAGCGCGGCCAGGGCCACGCGGCTGACGGACGAAGCGGAGACTGCGGCCACGGCCGTGGCCGCGCCGGAAAAGAAATGACGGCGGTTCATGTCAGTGGCCTTGTGGAGTGGTGGCGGCAGCGCGGCTGCTGGAGGCAAGGCCTTGCAACCCGCTGGGTGAGGTGCCGGTGAGTGCCTGCTGCAGGTCGGTTTCAGCCAACCAGAAGTCGCGCTGCGCCTCAATGGCCTGGATCACGGCTTGCGTGCTGTTGCGGGCTTCGGCCAGCAGGTCCCACACACTGGCCAGCATGCCGTTGTAGCGCAGGGTGGTTTCCTCGGCGATGAATTGGCGCAAGGGCACCACCTCGGATTGGTGTTGCCGGGCCAGGTCCAGCGCTGTGCGGTATGTCAGCCAGGCGGTTCGCACTTCGGAGCGGGCGCGCACGGCCGTTTCCTGCAGCAGCGCCGCATCGTGTGCCAGCTGGGCCTGGCCACGGGCCTGCGCTGCGCCCCCCCAGTCGAACAACGGCAGTGGCATTTCAAGCTCCCAGCCGCGCACAGTGTTCCGGTGGCCGGTGTCGCGGTCTGTGGCGGTGTTGCGGTTGTAGGCGATGCCGATGTCGCCAACCACAGCGCCGATGCGGCTCCAGCCCTGGCGTGCGGCCTGGTGCTCCAGCTCGCGGCGTGCGATCTGCACATCCAGCCGCTCGCGCAGGGCGGTTGACTCGATGGCATCCGCAGGCAGGGCCTGGGCGGGCAGGGCGGGTAACGCGCCGGCCAATGGGTATTGCTGCGCAGCTACTCCCCAAAGGCCGAGGTGCCGATGGAGTGCTTCTCGTGCGGTGGCCGCTGCCAGTTGTGCGCGTGCGCGCTCGGCCTGTGCGCTCTGCAGCGTGGCGTGCTCGCGCGCTTGTTGCAGGCGGCTCCAGTTGCCCGCCCGCACCATGCGGCTTGCCAGCTCGGCGCCTGCCTCGGCGGCCTCGACCATGCGGCCGTGCGTGGCAGACACCTGCTCTGCAGCCACTGCGTGTAGCCAGGCGCGTCGGGTATCAGCGGCCAACGTGACGGTGTCCTGGGCCGCCTGCAGCGTGGCGATCTGCAACCGTTCTGACTGCCGTTCTCTGCGCCAGGGCAACGTAACGAGGTCGAGCAGGCCAAAAGCCAGGCCGCGCTCGATTTCGCGCTCATGGCTGCCTGTCAGCCGCCCCAGGGTCAGGTGCGGGTTCGGAAGGGTGAGGGCTTGCACCCTTTCCGCATCGGCAATGCCCAGCGCTGCGAGGCGGCGCTCAAGGCCAGGGTTGTTGAGCAGGGCGATGCGAACGGCTGTGTCCTCGGTCAGGGGCTGTGCCAGCCACTGCTCGATGGCCCGTTGTGCCTCAGCCCGTTCGGTGGGGGCCATCGCGGGCAACAAGGCGCCAGGGGCGCTGGAGGTGATTCGGCTGACTGAAAGTGCGGCCACATCGCTGCGAAGGCCGTGGGGAGACACGCTGGCGCAGCCCGCCAACAAGGCGGCAGTGCCCAGCACGCTCAAGTGGTGGAGCGCGTTCATCGGGTGCCTCCGTGACGTGCATTGCCTGCATGAGGGTGCGTCGGTGTGGGGGCGGGTTCGGTGCGGGGGGCTTGCTGGGCCTCCCATGCGGCAATATCGGCGTGCCCGCGCGGGAAGGCAGCCACAGCTTCATTGGCCCGCTGCCAGGTTCCGGCTTCAGGAAGCCGTGCGAGGGGCGGCGATGCGGGCAGCGCCTGGTACCGCAGCGGTGCTGAGGTGGCCTCGGACGAGGCTGCATCGCCCAGAGGCTGGGCTTGGGACGCCAGCGAAATCCACAGTGCCAAGCCAATCAGTGGCCGGACACGGCATAAACAAAAGCGAAGAGATGGGACGCGCATGGGCGACCTCCTGACGTGAAACGAACGGACACAGCGTTGCCGCCCGACGCGCGCACGGCGACGCGCATTGGGCCAAGGCAGACGCACTTCGGGCGTCAGAGATCAGGAGATGGGTGGTTTGACGGTGCGCGACACCGGCGCGCTGTCGAATTGCGCCGAAACGCCAGAGACCACATGCGCTGCTGCATGCAGCAGGGGAGAATCCAGTGCGGGAGGTGTCAGCGCGGCGGAGTGGCAGATCTCACACGCGGTGCAAGCCCCTGCGTGGTGCGCTGGGCCACCGTCGCAAGCAGGGGCCGAGCCAGCATCGCAAGGCGCTGAAGCGGTGTGGAGCGCCTCCCCACCAGGGTGGGACATGGCACCGCCTTGCTCTTCCTGCTGGCCTGGGTCATGGTCATGACCGTGATGGGCGGCAACTGCCGCGTGGCCCAAAGCCTGCGCTGGGTGCGGCGCGGCCCCCATGGGTGGAACCATCCCTGCGGCCATGGCGGTGCTTGTCAGGCCACGCAGGACCAGCAACACCATCAAGAATAGAAAAAAGCCGCGACGCATGGCGCCATCATAAGGAAGGGGTTGAACAAGACGCTTTGGGGAAGCCCGGTGCAAAAAATGGTTTCATACCGCCATGTAGCGCCCAGGGCGATGGTTCATGGCGAGCACCAGATTCAATGCCACGGCACCCGCAATGGACCAGGCCACGCGCAGGGGCTCCACCATCCACAGGGCCAGCAACACAATGGCGCAGTCCACCGCCATCTGCACCTTGCCCGCGCGCCAGCCGTAACGGTCCTGCAGATACAAGGCTGCGATGCCGACGCCCCCCAGGCTGCACCGGTGGCGAAACAGCACCAAAAAGCCCGTGCCGGTGATGAGCCCACCCGCTATGGCTGCATAGAGTGGCTGCAGTTGCGCAAACTGCAGAAACTGCGATTGCAGTTCGGTCAACAGCGACAGCAGCAGCACGGCGATGAAAGTCTTGACCGTGAACGCCCGCCCCAGCTTGCGCAGCGCCAGCCAGTAAAACGGCAGGTTCAGCACAAAAAAAGCCTTGCCGAAGCCGACCCCCGTGGCGTAGTGCAGCAAAAAGGCGAGGCCAGCGGTTCCCCCCGTCAAGAGTCCGGCGTTGGTGAAAAAGGCCACGCCAATGGAAATGAGCAGCACGCCAGTGAAGATTGCCACCCCGTCTTCAGTCAAACTGTGGGGCACGGCCACCGGGGCAGATACGGCCGGTACGCCGGAACCAGGGATGGCGGAAGGGGCGGGTGTGCTGGACATGCGCGAGTGGGCAAAAAACGGTCGGGAGCCAAAGCGGCCGAGTGGGCGGCGGCAAACGTGAATTGAATCACGCAAGACCCGTGCCGCCCTTGTCGCGGGTCAAGGAACCGCCAGGGGCGCGGGGTGCGCTGGCAGTTGTAACACCTGCAACGCCTGCAGCCCCTGGCAAGGCGGGTGTGCCGTTCCTGCGAAAATAGCGGGCTTTGCCCACTGGGGACCCGTTCCCTGATGCCCGCGATGCCTTCGAAACGAATCCGGCGCGCGGTGCATGCGCAGTGAATGGCCTCTCTGGGATGTATCTGCACCACCGACTTAACAGTTCACGCCTCGTGGTCCTGCTCCAGCAATGGACGCGGGCTGAGTGCGCGCGCAGTGGGGCACCGCTGGGGGCCTCTGCCCCGGCGCCTGACGTGGCGCAGGAGCTGAGCCAATGGCTGGGAACCGTGGAGTCTGTGCAACTGAGCCGTGCTCTGCACGCCATCGAGGCATCTCCTGAAGTGCACGGAACAGCCACGGCCAACGATGCCCCGCGCGCGCTGGACCTTGCGGCCCTGCAAGGTTTGGTGGACAAGGCGACGGCAGAGCTCATGGCCATGTTTGCGGCGGCTGCGCAGCCGCCCAAGCCTGCAAGAGCGCGGGCTGACAACACGCCCGTCGATGCACCAGACCCTTGGTTGGCGGCGGACTTTGCGGCCCACGCGCCAAGGTATCTGGAACTGCAAAAGCAGATGGACACGCGGCTGATGGCCGTGCGCCTTCAGGTGCGGCACGGGGTGGCCCAGGTCAGCCCGGCCCTGAGGCAACTCGCAGCGCTGGATGCAGTGATGGAGCAGATGCAGAGTGCCCGCGAGCAGCGGCTTTGGTCCACCCTGCCCATGCATCTGGAAAAGCGCTTCGCGCATTTGCAGGCGCTGCACCAGCAGTCGCTGCAGGCGACGGGCCAGGCGGACGACCCCATGCGCTGGCGCAAGCCCGGCGGATGGTTATGGACTTTTGAGCGGGATCTGCAGGCGCTGCTGGTGGCAGAGATGCAGGTTCGCCTTCAGCCCGTGATGGGGCTGCTGGACGCAGCCCGGAACGAGAAAACAGGACAAGTGGAATGAAGAACAAGAGTGTGATGACCGCCGTCTTTGCGGCTGGCCTGGCGGTGGTGGCTTGGGTGGGCTGGGGATTTGTGGGCAGCAGCCCCATGGCATTGGCGATGACAGGTGTCATCGCTGCTGTGTACCTGTTGGGCGCATGGGAGGTATGGCAGTTCCGCGCTGCCACCGGCACTTTGCAATCCGCGTTGGCAACCGTGGATGGTGTGGACGGTGTTGCCGATACCACGGTTCAAGACCTGCAAGCATGGCTCGGGCGCTTGGCGCCGTCGCTGCGCCACCCCACGCGCCTGCGCATTGAGGGCGAGCGTTCGGCTCTGCCGGGCCCGGCGCTGGCCCCCTACCTGGTGGGCTTGCTGGTCATGCTGGGCATGTTGGGCACCTTCCTGGGCATGGTCGTCACCTTCAAGGGCGCCGTGTTTGCGCTCGAAACCTCCTCGAACCTGGAGGCCATCCGCGCAGCGCTGGCCGCTCCCATCAAGGGCCTGGGCCTGTCGTTCGGCACGTCGGTGGCCGGTGTTGCCGCTTCGGCCATGCTGGGCCTGATGCTCGCCACCGCGCGGCGCGAGCGGGTGGAGGCCGTGCGGCACCTGGATGGGCTCGTGCCGACGGTATTCAAACCGTTTTCTTCGGCCCACCGGCGTGAAGCGATGTTCCAGGCGCTGCAGACGCAAGCCGAAACCATGCCGCAGATTGCGGACCGCCTGCAACGCCTCGTGGACGGCCTAGAGCAGCGCCATGGCGAATTGCAGGTGCAGCTTCTGGCCCAACAACAGGGCTTTCACACCGAAGCATCGGCTGCCTACAAGCAGCTGGCGGGAAGCGTGGGAACGTCTCTGCACGAAAGCCTGATGGCCAGCGCGCAGCAGGCGGGCGAAGCCATTCGCCCGGTGGTGGAGCAAGCGATGTCCACGTTGACCGACGAGGCCGAGCGTTCGCACCAGCGTCTGCGCGACGCCACCCAAACTCACATGCAAGGGCTGACGGTGCAGTGGGAAGGTTCGGCACGCCAGGTGGCCGACACCTGGACCGCTGCGCTTGGCGATCAGGCCCGAACGCACGAGGCGCTGGTCGGCAGGCTCGATGGCGCTTTGCAACACACCACGCAGGCGTTCGACCAGCGCAGCGCGGCCCTGGTGGCCGCCATGCGGGATGCCACCGTCCAGGCGCAAGCCGCGCAGGTGGCCGCAGACGGCCAACGGCTGGAGCGTTGGGGCCAATCCATCGAAGCCATGTCCAGCGCCCTGGCCGGGCAGTGGCAACGGGCGGGTGAACAGGCGGCTGAGCGGCATGCGACGGTGTCTGCCGCTCTGGAAACCGCAGTCGGCCAGGTCGAGCAGAGTTTGCAAGCCACCACACACGCATTCGAGCAACGATCTGCTGCGCTGCTGACCTCTTTGCAGTACACGGTGGCGCAATCCCACACTGCGCAGTTGGCCGCAGACCAGGCGCGTCAGGAAGGCTGGAACCACGCGTTGCAAAGGCTGACCGGAACGCTGGCGGGCGAATGGCAGCGTCTGGGGGCTGAAGTGGCGGAGCAGCAACGCGGCGTGAGCGAGGCCCTCCAGGGCGCCGCCGCGCAGCTGGACAAAGGCTTGGCCACCGCATCGCAGGCTTTTGATCAGCGCGCCACTGCGTTGCTGGAAGCGCTGCAAGACACCGTCGCGCAATCGCATGCAGCCCAGTTGGCGGCAGATCAGCAGCGTCAGGAGGGATGGAACCAGTCCATGCAGGGATTGGCTGGAACACTGAGCGCAGAGTGGCAGCGTGTCGGCGATCACGGCGTGCAGCAGCAGCGTGCAGTGGTGTCCGCGTTGGAAGGGGCCGCCTCGCAGATCGCGGAGCGACTGACCGAGCAGGTGGCGCGCACCTTGGGCAGCGCATCGGCGCTGATGGAGCAGTCCGATGTGCTGATGCGCGAGCGCATCGCCGGGGAAGAGCGTTGGGTCCAGGCCCAGGGCCAGCGACTGGCCGAGATGGCGCAGGTGTGGCGCACCGAGCTGGCCGCATTGCGCGACGCAGAGGCCAGCCGGGGCGAAGCCGCCGTGCAGCGGCTTGATGCACTGCAGGGCGCTGTGGCACAGCACCTTGCCACGCTCGGCGCGGCGCTGGAAGCCCCGCTGACGCGTTTGCTGCAAACGGCTTCTGATGTGCCGCAGGCAGCCGCCGAGGTGATCACCCAACTGCGCCAAGAGATGACCCGCCTGAGCGAGCGCGACAACATCGCGCTGGAAGAGCGCACCGCCATGACGGAGCAACTCGGATCATTGCTGCAATCGGTCAGCGACTCGGCATCGCAGCAGCGCGCAGCCATCGACACGCTGGTGGCATCCGCATCCGAAACGCTGGAGCAGGCCGGCCAGCAATTTGCGCAGGCCTTGGGCACCCAGGCTGGCAAGGCGGACGACGTCGCAGCGCATGTGGCCGCCAGTGCGGTGGAGTTGGCGGCGCTGGGTGAAGCGTTCAACCATGGCGTCGAGCTGTTCAGCGCCAGCAACGACAAGCTGGTGCAGAGCCTGCAGGGCATTGAAGGCGCCATCGGTCAGTCGCTGAGCCGCAGCGACGAGCAACTGGCCTATTACGTGGCCCAGGCGCGCGAGGTGATCGACCTGAGTATCAGCTCGCAACAAGGCATTGTGGAAGACCTCCGTCGGCTGCATGGCAAGGCCTCGTCGGAGCGGGGAGTTGCCGCGTGATCGGCATCGACGACACACTGGACGATGCCACCGAGCAGACTGCGCCGGTGTGGGCGGTCTTTGGCGACCTCATGGCCGGGTTGCTGGGCGCATTTGTGCTGATCCTGGTGGGTGTGCTCGTCGTGCAAATCGACTTGGTGGCCAGCCTCAAGCAAGAGGTGGAAAAGCGCCAGATGGAAGAGCAGCGCCGCATGGCGCTGGAGAAGGCGCTGGCGATTCCTCTGTCCAGTGGACGTGTCACGGTGAACAACGGGCGCATCGGCATCAGCGGCAGTGTGTTGTTTGCGGCTGGCTCGGACGAGTTGCGGCCCGAGGGGCGGCAACTGCTGCAGAGTCTGGTGCAGCCGCTGGCGGTCTATCTGCGCGAGCGCGATGAGATGCTGATGGTGAGCGGCTTCACCGACAACACCACGCTGATTCGCGGCCCACAACGCCGGTTTGCCGACAACCTGGAGCTTTCAGCGCAGCGCGCGCTGACGGTCACCCGTGCCTTGATCGAAGAGGGCATGCCGTCGTCCCAGGTCTTTGCCGCAGCCTTCGGCGCTGAGCAACCCGTGGCCAACAACACCGACGAAAAAGGCCGCGCGCAGAACCGGCGGGTGGAAATGGCGCCTGTGCCCAAGGCTTCTTCTGCAGCGGCTGTCACCACGGCGCCGCGCGCCCCATGAGTGGATCTGTGCACAGCCTGGACACGCTGCGTGCGGCCGGGGCGCATACCGTGGCGCCAGCACGTTTTCGATTCCTGGAGGCACTGGAGCAACGGTTGCGTAACCAGCCACCATTGGTGCAACAGGTGCTTCAGGCCCGCCTGCAAAGGGCTGTGGATGCCTATGCCGCACAGTGCGCGCCGGGGCAGGGGGATGGCTCGTCTGAGAAAGCGGCGGGCAAGCCTTTTGAGCCCTCTAAGCCACCCGCTGAAACGTCCGCGGGGCTCGCCATCACGGAGCCACATTCGCCGCTGGCCCAGCTCAACCGGGAATTGTCTGGCCGAGTAACTCCCGGGCCGGATGCCGCTGGGCTGGGCGATGCCGCCAGCCCGCCGACCTTGAAAATCGTGACCCAGTTCGGTGACACGTGGTCACGCATTTCTGCGGAGCAGCAGGTGGTGAAAGCACTGCACCGGGCACCCGACAACGCGGGCCCGCTCAATGCGCACAAACTCGTGTTGCGCACGCTGAGCCTGATGCGGTCGCTGTCGCCAGACTACCTGCGGCACTTCATGTCGCAGGCGGAAACGCTGCTGTGGCTGGACCAAGCGTCAGCCCGGCCCGTGCGTCCGGCAGCGGCTCGCGCCACACCGGCGCCTGCCATTGCCAGGAAGTCGGCCCGCTCCCGCAGTGGCACCAAACGCTGACAGCATGCTGGACCAGACGCAAGTACCCAGCGCAAGCACCAGGCTGATAGGGGCATGGGTGGGTGAAGCGTTCGCTCACCGATTCTGCGATGTGTCAGCGGCCACGGCTGTGGCCTGAAGGGCCTCTCCGATGAGGGCCTGCAATGCCGGGTCGGGTGCCATGGGCCTGAAGGCGCTGACATACGCGCGGCCCACATTCCCTGCGGGCAGGCGTGACAGCCAATGGCCCAGAGGCACCAGTGCCAGGCGAAGCAATTGCCCTTGCACTTCGCCCAGGTCGCGCTGCTGTATCGCGTAGCGCAGCATGGTGGTGTGAGACCGCCAGTGCAGCGCCATGGACGGCTGGCCCAGCACGTGTGCGGCCTCCAGCCACAACCAGCGGCGCAATGGGGGAGCGTTGCGCTCTTGCGCGAACATCAACAACAGATGATCGAACGCCCGTGCTCTATGGCGTGTGTTGCGAGGTTCAGCGGACGGATTCGACAGGGAAATGTCTGGATAGGGAGTGGGCATGTGCGGGCTTTTTTTTACTTCAGTTTCAAGTCGATGGCATGATTAAAAACCTTGAAGTAACTTCAGAGTCAAGCGCATGAGCAGTGAAATATTGCAGTACCGCATTGGCGACGCGGCCCGTCTGTCGGGCGTGGCGACGGCCAACATCCGCTATTACGAAAAGGAGGGGCTGCTGCCCGCTGGGGCCAGGGGTGATAACACCTATCGGCTGTACAACGGGAACGATGTGCATCGCCTGCGTTTCATCCGCCTGTGCCGAGCCATGGACATGTCGCTGGATGAAGTCCGCACCTTGCTGGCGCTGGACCTGCGGCGCAAACAAGACTGCGAAGCCGCGCGGGACACGCTGGACGAACACCTGCAGCATGTGCGCACGCGGCTGGCCGAGTTGCAAGCGCTGGAGGCCGATCTGCAGGCGTTGCGCAGCCGCTGTGATGGCTCAGACACGCATTGCCACATCATCGAAGCCCTGCACGAGCGTGCCGATGCGCAGCCCGTCTCAGCGCCTGCGCCGTTGGGCAAGCGCCATGTGTGAGGTGTTTTTTGACGGGGCATGTTGAGCGCGACATGCCCATGGCCTATGGCGTGCACATGTCTGCACATGTTTCTGCGCCCAGTCTATGCATGCCTTGAATACTCCCATTTTAATAGCTGATGGCGCTTGTCTATCAAGCGCTAGAGGCCAAAAAAGCTTTGAAAATTCCCTGTGAGGCCATTTCAAGCTCTGCGGGCCGCCACCGCTATGATCCGCCCATGATTTCGCGACTGCCCGGCCTCTCCCTGCCAGAACGAGTGTTGAGCACGGCGCGGCGCTGGGCGGTGGCGTGGTGGCGGATCCTGTATCTGGGCGCGGTGGTATTGGTGCTGGTGCTGTCGCCATCAAGCTACGGCAAAGGGACACGCAAGGCCTTGGCCCGCCACCTGTATCTGGACACCGCGCCCGTGTTGCTGGGCTTCACCGTGCTCGCGGCGCTCATCAGCCTGGTGCTGACGCGCATCGTGGTCGTCACGGCCCTGAGCTATGGCCTCTCGCGCTACGCACTGGAGATGGTCATCCGCGTTCTGGTGCTGGAGCTGATTCCCCTCACTGCGGCCCTGTTTGTGGCGATGCGCTGCACGATTCCTAACGGAACGCAGATGGTCCGGCTGCGCCGCTCGGGTCGCTTTGAGGCATTGCGCCGCCATGGGTCTGACCCGGTGCGGGTGGAACTGCTGCCGCGCGTGATCGCCGGAGTGTTTGCCAGCATCACCCTCGCGGCTCTGAGCTGTGTGGTGGCGCTGGTGCTCGCCTATTTGGGCGTGTATGGCTTCAACCTGGCGGGGCTGCCCAGCTACACGCGCATGTTCGGTCAGGTGTTTACACCCAGTGTGACCATGGTGTTCGCGCTCAAGACGCTGTTCTTCAGCCTGGCCGTGGCATTGATCCCCATGGCGGCAGGCTTGCACGATACGGGCGAACGTGCGCAGCCCGACTCGGAGCTGGGCGGTTTGGCCCGCATGTTTGCCGTGCTGCTGCTGATCGAGGTGGCCTCGCTCATGGGCAACTACTATTGATTTAACGGCCACTCCCTACTGATGAACAACACCGCTGTTCCATGACCGACAATCACCAGCCTCCCGGATCTCCTGCATCCGGCCCGCCCACCGGCCCTCGTCTAGAGGCCGATCTGCCCCCTGCGGAGGTATTGCGCCCAGTCGCGAACCTGGAGCTGAAGGCGGCGGCGCTGCTAATGTTTTCGCTGCTGCTCATCGTGGGCTCCGGGCTCTACCTGCTGTATGCGCGCGGAGCGTTTGAGCCTACACAGACGCTCATCCTGACGGCCGACGACTCGGAAGGCGTGGTCGTGGGCATGGACATGACCTTCTCGGGTTTTCCGATTGGCCGCGTGCGCCGCATCGAGCTGGCCGACGAAGGCAACGCCCGCATCATTGTGGACGTGCCCCGCAAGGATGCTCACTGGCTGCGGCAATCCAGCGTGTTCACGCTGGTGCGCGGGATTGTGGGCGGCACCAACATTCGTGCCTACACCGGCATGCTGACCGACACTCCACTGGAGGACGGCGCCGTGCGGCCTGTGTTGCGTGGCGACGCTACCGCGGAGATTCCGCAGCTCATGGCGTCGGCCCGTGAGCTACTGACCAATCTGAATGCGCTCACCGCGCAGGATGCCGCGCTGGGCGGCAGCTTGGCCAATGTGCAGGCATTGACCGAACGCCTGAACGGCCCTGGGGGCGTGCTGGGCGTGCTGCTGGGCAACGAGGTCGATGCGCGCAAGATGGTGGCCACGCTGGAGCGCACCAATGCATTGCTGGCCCGCCTGGACGGCATGGCTGCCAAGGCAGATCGACAGGTGTTTGGCGGCGAAGCCGGCAGCAAGGACGCGCTGGTGCCTGAAGTGCGCGCCACCGTGGCTCAGCTGAATGGCTTGCTCGCCGATACGCGCACCAGCCTGCAAAAGGTGGATGCCGTGCTGGTAGAGGCCCAGGCCATCGGCGCCAACGCGCGCGAAGCCACGACCGATCTGGGAGCCTTGCGCGCCGAGGTGGAGAGTAACCTGCGCAAGGTGGAAAGCCTGGTCAACGAGATCAATCGCAAATGGCCTTTTGCGCGTGACACGGAGCTCAAGCTGCCATGAACCTCTCTGTTGCCACTCTTTCTTCACGGGCATGGAAACGCAGCGTTGCCGGTGCGCCGCTATTGGCTCTGATGCTGCTGGGGGGCTGTTCCAGCAAACCGCCGACGCCGGATTGGCAGATGAATGCCCAGGCCGCCTCGCAAAAAGCAGTGGAGGCGTATCTGTCTGGAAATGCCCGTGTGCAGGCGCTGGAGTGGGACCGTGCCCGTGCCGAAGTGGCCCGCACGGGTCGCCCCGATCTGCTGGCACGGCTGGAGTTGCTGCGCTGCGCCGCGCAGGTTGCCAGCCTCGATACCCAGCCCTGCGAACGCTTCGAGCCCCTGCGGGCAGACGCAGCCCTTGCTGAACAGGCTTATTCGGATTACCTCGGTGGGCGGCTGCAACCGTCACAAGTGCCACTGCTGCCCGAAGCCCAACGCAAAGTGGCCCTGTCCGGCGATGCGGCCACCCTGGCAAACATCGAAGACCCTTTGTCGCGCTTGGTGGCTGCGGGTGTTTTGCTGCAGACTGGCCGCATCACGCCTGTCGGCATGACCCAGGCCGTGGAAACAGCATCGTCCCAGGGATGGCGTCGGCCGCTGATGGCATGGCTCACGCTACAGGCGCAACGCGCGGACGCTGCGGGCGACGTACAGGCTGCTACCGCATTGCGGCGCCGTATTGCGATCGCTGAACAGGGTGCTCCCAAACAATAGCCTCTGGGGCAGAGGCCCTTGCCAGTCTGGTGTGCAAGCGCCGTGGGGCGTGTGTGCGGGCGCTGCGCCTGCCTGCGTGCCTGCTGTCAGCGCAAGCGCGCTTCAAGCTGTGCCTCGATGTTTTCGCGTTCAGCAGCGAATTGTTGAGCGTCAATTTCCTGAGCTTCGTACTTGCGCGCAGTGGACAGCAACAGCACGGTGTTCTCCAGCCGCGTGTCTTGTTGAATCGAAGGGGGAAGGGCGGCAAGCCGGTCAAAGCTTTGCTTGTAGAGCTCGCTCCATGCCAGCATGCCTGCCCGCGCTTGTGCGTGAGCGGTTTCGTGCCAGCGTGTGAACTCTTCCAATGCAACATCACGTTGGCTGGAGCAGGCCAGTAACGTTGCAGCCACAGCCGCTAGAGCCAGCGGCCGGTAGATGAACGTGGAAGCGATGGTCGACGGACGCAAGAGCGTTAGAGAGATTCGAAAACGTGGTGTCACGGTCGTCCTCCATTCTTGGCGCACTAAAAATCACGGTGCACGGCGCAGGATGGTACTCCGTTGCTATCTTTTTTACCACTGCTCAATTCCGGCGCTCTCAACGGCAGAGAGCGGGACGCATCATTCAAGGATGCTCGTCGGCAAAAGTTCGTCAAGGCCAGTGGGTAGCGCGATCAAGGAATCCACCGCCGGCACCGCCACGTCGGGTGTAGTGAGCGCCATGGACGCCAGAACCGCCAGCACCACCGTGCCCGCGAACGTGATCAATGCACGTGCTCCAGGGGACAAGGGATGGCGTTTCATGCTGCAGTCCTTCTACAAATTGGGTGAGGGGGTCGCAATGACCGCCCGAACAGCCTCAATGGCTGTTGGCTGGATTTCAGCAAAACAGGGGAATTCCGTCTGTCAGACAACTGCGATATCGGCGCGGCTGCGCCAGTTGTTGCATTTGGTTGCGACTGATTTGGGTCCAGCGCAAAAAGCAAAAAACCCACACTCTGATTTGAGTGTGGGTTCTGTTAAAGCTGCTGCTGGTGCAACTAGCAGCTTGATGTATGGCGGAGAGGGCGGCAGTCGAACCCGGGTTTCACTTTGCGTCCAGAAATCTCAAGAAATCAGAAAATAACCCAATAGAAACAATGGCTTATTATTTTTGTTGTTTCACGGGGTTTCTGATGGCATCTCTCAATCTTGTGTTTTTTCCGTATAATTTTCCGTATAACGAGACCAAAATTTGGGTCTCGTCTCCGTCGAACTCCACCCATGGTCAAAGCCAACAAACTCACTCAATTGCAAGCTACCAGGCTCAAGGAGCCGGGCCTGCATGGCGACGGTGCCGGCCTGTGGCTCAAAGTCACCGAAGGGGGCTCCAAGTCCTGGATTCTGCGCTACGCCTTCAACGGTCGTGAGCGCTGGACGGGGCTGGGGCCATACCCCGAGGTTTCTCTGGCTGACGCCCGTGACAAAGCCATGGCCTGGCGTCGTCAGGTGCGCCAAGGCATCGACCCCATGCAAGTCAAGCACCAAGCCGTAGCCGTGGCGCGTGCCGAGCAAGCCAAAACCATCACGTTCGACAGTTGCGCCGAGCGCTACATCGAATCACACCGCTCGGGCTGGAAGAACGCCAAGCACGCCGACCAGTGGACGAACACGCTGCAAACCTACGCAGCCCCCATCATCGGCAAGATGGATGTCGCGCTGATTGAAACCGCGCACATCATGCGCGTGCTTGAACCGGTGTGGCACACCAAGGCAGAAACCGCCTCGCGCCTGCGGGGGCGTTTGGAAGCCGTGCTCGATTGGGCCACCGTGCACCGGTACCGCACGGGAGACAACCCCGCCCGCTGGAAAGGCCACCTCGACGCACTGTTGCCTGCACGCTCCAAGGTCTCCAAATCAAAGCACTTCGCTGCACTGCCATGGCGCGACATGAAGCCCTTCATGGCCGAGCTGCGCCAGCAAAGTGGCATCGGTGCGCTGGCTCTGCAGTTCACCATCCTCACCGCCGCCCGCTCAGGCGAAGTGCGCGGTATGGCCTGGTACGAGGTGGACTTCGAGCACAAACTGTGGACCGTCCCTGGCGAACGCATGAAAGCCGGGAAAGAGCACCGCGTACCGCTATCGGATGCTGCCATGCAACTGCTGGAGTCTTTGAAGGACACCAAGTTGGCGGACACCGACATCGTGTTCCCCAGCACGCGTGACCACAAACCCCTCTCCGACATGACACTCACCGCCGTGCTGCGGCGCATGAAGCGCGACGACATCACCGTGCACGGTTTCCGGTCCTCGTTCCGGGACTGGGCAGCAGAAGCCACCGACTACCCCCAGGAAATGGCAGAAATGGCACTGGCGCACATCGTGGGCAACAAGGTGGAGGCGGCCTACCGGCGCGGGGACATGCTGGAGAAGCGGCGCGCGATGATGCAGGCGTGGGCAGAGCACTCGCTGTGAACGCTAGGCTGTAGCTGTTGGATCAACCAACCAGAATCCATTCCCTTGACGGAATATTCCTTGGAGGCTATATTTAACTATGTCTTGGGACGTTGAGTACACCGATGAGTTTGAAGCGTGGTGGGAAGGCTTGTCTGAGCAGGAGCAAGTGTCCTTGGCAGCTTCGGTCGCGTTGTTGGAGGAGCGTGGCCCCTCACTCGGTCACCCCCACACCAGTGGCATCAATGGCTCACGCCACGGGCACATGCGTGAATTGCGCACGCAGCACGGCGGGCGGCCGTTTCGCACGCTGTATGCCTTTGATCCCCGCCGAATGGCAATTTTATTGATCGGCGGTGATAAGACCGGTGATGACCGCTGGTACGAAGTGCATGTGCCAATCGCTGATCGGTTGTATGACGAGCATCTTGACCAGCTTCGCCGTGAAGGAGAAATAGATGGCTAGGAAATTTTCTGAATTGCGGGCTGCTATGAGCCCTGAAGCGCGCGCGCAGGCCTCTGAACTCGCGCAAACCATGCTGAATGAGATGCCACTACACGAGCTGCGCCAGGCGCGGGGGCTATCGCAGAAGATGCTGGCTGATGTACTTCATGTGCAGCAGCCCTCCATTGCCAAGATGGAGAAGCGCACAGACATGTATCTCTCAACGCTACGCAGCCACATCCAAGCGATGGGGGGCGAGTTGGAGGTCATTGCACGGTTTCCAGATGGGGCGGTGAAGATCAGCAACTTTGCTGAGCTTGGTGCTCCGACACAGGCTGCAATGCCTTCGTGATTGGATAGCGGTTAAATGAAACTACGCTGTCTGAAACGCTGATCTTGACACCGTAGTTCCGGACTCCGTCCAGTCGCTAAGTTAGCCCTGATGGACGGTATGATCCGCCCGTCGTCGGAACTCCCCGGGCGACATCATCTTCAAACTCAGGTGTAGATGGATTTCGTTCAAGTGCTCGAACGCAATTGCGCTAACACCGGCGACGCATCGCGCAGATTTATGCGGCTCGCTCATATAGTCGCACATGAAGATGTTGACGAAGCTATTGGCCATGCTCTGCGGGCTGCAGACGGGCGTATTGGTCGGCTTCACCACGAGTGACTTGGCAATACCCCGCGTCTCGTGCGCGATGTAGGCGCTTGCGTTCTCGGAGATGAACTCCAATTCCCCGCCAGGAGTATCGCCTTGACCACACCGGCGACGTCCCCCACGCTGCTCTCAACGGCGACGGTACGGTTCTCCCGGTGACGAGTCATTGCGCTCCTCCGACAGTTCGAAAAGACACTGCATGTACGGCTGGACTTGGCTCCACAGGGCGCGGTCTTCATAGAAACGCGACAGATTGCGCGTCGCCTCCACGGCATCTGGCCACATGTCTGCAGCGCTTACGCGAGTCATCGCTTCCCGGCTGTCTTGTTCGTCGTGCAGACTTCCATCCTGCGCGCCATAGGTATGGAATTCCACGATCCGCCTGGGATGGGCAAGGTCAGTGTCTTGACACATGCCGCTTGGCGGAGATCTCTCTCGCGACGCATGGGCTCCAGCAAACGAGTCCTGGACCGTGTGAAGCACCGAGCCGAAAGCCACGTGATGTAAGTACGGGAGCAGCTTGTCTTGACGCCCGAGGATGTAGAGGTCAGAGACACGCCACTGTGTGCACCCAAAGTGCTCTTTCAAGGTGGCGTTGTCGATGTCTCGAAGAAAGGCATCGTGCTTGATCTCGCGCGAGGACACCTTCCAGGCGAACTCCAGCCAATCCAGTACTTTGGCACGGGTCGCGCCAGGGTGAACGCCTTCTTCACTGGCCATGGCATGCAGGAACTGCAAGTCGCCAAAGTGCGAGCGGGTCATCACGTTGCCGCGAAGACTGCCCTTGGCCTTGCTGCACCCAACGATCGGCTGGGACTGAGCTTTCTTTTCTGCATCCTTGAAGATACAGTACCAACACAGCGGCTGCGTTGAGAATCGAATGGTCTGAGACACATTGCACGACTTGCCCAGGTAGGTGCAGTTACCCTCGTCGGGGGAAAGCTTGAATGGCGGCAGATCGTTCCAACGTACCCCATAGATGACGTAGGGCGTAGCAAACGGCAGATCCCGCAAACTGCAGCTGAGGTCTTGGGCCAGAGTACCGGGCTCTATCGGACAGCCCATTCCAATTTGAGTAATTTCTTCATGGACGCGGCCTTTGATCAGGACGCCCAGTCTTCCCGCCACCGTCGCCAGAGAGTTTTCTGTTTCGTTGGTCAGTTTGGATTCAAAGGCAGAGCCCATGGGGGCGATCTGAAAAGCCATGGCGGCACTGGAGAGAGCAAGAGCGCTTGCAATTACCGCAACTAGCCGCCCAACAGAGCACACTGAAGGCGATGACTCGTGACGATGATTCATAGTCTTGTCGAATGCGGCGTGCATAGATCCTCCTACAGTCGCACTCTATATGGAACATGGTTCGGGGCAAACAAATCTTGCGCCAAAGGATGTCGTGACCCCGAGGAGGGCCTGAGAGGTACAGGCTGCTTCAGGCTGATAGCAGCCAGTCCCGTGCAACCGCTTTATGGCCGCTGTCGGTCCTACAGCCGCTTCTCACTAAGGCGGCCATCATGACCCGGCCTCTTTTCCGTGCACACCAAGAAATGACACAATCCGAGCTTTTGAACAAACCATGAGAAATCTCACCCGATCAGGCGGGGACGGACCGGGCTGAAGTGATGGGAACTACTAGTGAGACCTTCCGTTTCGTCGACCTCTTCGCTGGGTTGGGTGGCTTCCACGTCGCCCTCGATGAGTTGGGGGGGCGTGGCGTATTTGCTGCTGAATGGGCGCCCACGCTGAACGCCCTCTATAAGGTCAATTTCGGTATCGACGCTTGGGGTGACCTTAACGACCTGAACAGCGACGAAATCATCGCCCGGAGCGTGCCCGATCACCACGTCCTTACCGCGGGTTTCCCGTGTCAACCCTTCTCGAAAGCAGGAGACCAACTGGGTTTCAGGGACACAAACCAGGGCAATCTCTTCTTCAAAGTGCACGACATCCTGCGCGTCAAGCGGCCGCTGCACTTCATCTTGGAGAACGTGCCCAACATCCTCAAGCACGACGGCGGCCGCACCAGGACCACGATCATCCGCATGCTGGAGGAGCTTGGTTACTCCGTCGACGTAGAGCACTTCTCGCCCCACGAGTTCGGCATACCACAAGTGCGAAACCGCGCCTACTTCGTCGGTTCCCTCAAGGGTCTCGACTATTTCGAGTGGCCGGCGAAGCACAAGGGTCCCACCGAAATCCACTGGGTATTGCACCAAGAAGCACATTCCAGGCGCGCCATCCCGGAACAGACGCTGCGAGCTATCGACATGTGGGGCGACTTCCTGCGCCGCTCACCAGCTGCGCTGAAACTGCCTTCCTTCCCGATCTGGGCGATGGAGTTCGGGGCGACCTACCCCTACGAAGACGAAACTCCGCCAGGAGTTTGGGCTAGCAGACCTGTGTGGGGTCTTCGCCAGATGGGCTTCAAGGGCAGCTTCGGCCAATCCCTCGAGTGCACGATTGACGAGCAAATCACGCGGATACCGAGCCATGCCAACCGCGCAGGTGACTTCCACTTCCCACAATGGAAACGGACTTTCATCAGGCAAAACCGTGAGTTCTACCAAGCCAACCGGCCCTGGATTGATCCCTGGCTAGAAAAGTGGCGCCCTCAAGACTTCCACTCCAGCTTCCAAAAGCTGGAGTGGAACGCACAGGGTGAAGAGCGCGACATCGACAACTTCGTGCTGCAGGTGCGCGCGTCTGGGCTGCGGGTCAAGCGTCCCACGACCTCCCCAAGTCTCATCGCCTTCACGGAGACCCAGGTGCCCATCCTCGGTGCTAACCTGGCCGGTAAACGTCGCTACATGACTCCAGCCGAGTGCGCTGAACTTCAGTGTCTCGGCGGCATCCAGTTACCGGCGTCCGACATCAATGCGTATAAGGCCCTCGGCAATGCAGTTAACGCCCAGGTCGTCAAAGCGATCGCAGAACGATTGCTGTGCAAGCTCATCCGTCCTACCCCCATCATTAACTCTGACCTCGAACCGTTGAGGGCTACTGCATGACTGACCACATCGAACACGAGAACGGCGACTTGGATGAGGAGGATCCGCGGGTCCAATTGTTGGAGAGCCTCGCGGACGGGTTGGCGACCCTCTCGGAGGCTTCAGACACACCCAACGGCGTTTCCCCAGTGTCTTCGATGTTCAGCAGCGTAGACGTCGACTTCGCCTCCGACGCATGGATGAACCAACTGGCTGAGATCCAAGGCTGGCTGTACCTCAGCGATGACCTCCCCCGCACCGGCGGCGAACCCTTCCTTCAGGCGCTCATCGCTGAACTCGAACTCGATCCCACCGACATCCTCCCCTCCGGGGCCACGTCCCCACCACTGACCATCCGCGCGCTAGAACGTCTGAACGAGCGCGTGGACACCGCCTGTCGGCTGCAGGCCGACTTTCTCGAAGAGCTTGAGACCAAAGGCACTAGCCGTGCGACCGCTACCCAGTCCTGGGCTGACGCGTGGGCCGAGATCGACGTGAGCGAGGAACCGTTGAGCCCGGAACCGGTCACGGCAAAGGCCGACGTCTGGCCTATCTTCCAACTCACCAAGAAAGCGCCTAACCTAACGCCGTCGTACCAACGAGGTGACGTTTGGAGCAATGGCGACCGGCAGTCCCTGATAGAGTCCATCCTCCGGGGCGTTCCCTTACCGTCCATCATACTGTTGAGAACCGGGCCTTCCACCCCGCATGAGGTCGTCGACGGTAAGCAGAGGCTCACGGCCATCCTCAGGTTTGTGGGAAAACACCCCGTTGCCAAGCAGAAGGTTGCTGAAGTCACCGCCCGGCACAGTGGAAAAAAGTTCAACGAACAAGGACGTCTCGACAACAGCGGTCACAGGAACTTGACGGATCTGTTCAACGACGACTACCCGGCCTTCCGACGTGCGTGGAAAGCGTTGGAGGGATATGCACTCAAGGCCGAGCATGAAGACGACTATTACTTCCCGTTCAAGTTGCGCTCAACCGGAGACGGCGGATTGGTCGGTCCATACCTTGAACCTCTCCGTGGTAAGTACTACACGCAGATCAAGGGCCAAGAGATTAACGTCGCTGGTCAGCAAATCAACGTCGATGCTTTGTTCGAGGACCCCGTGGATTACAAAATCCCCGTCATCGAATACACACGGGCGAGCCAAGCCCAGATTCATGAAGTCTTTCGCCTCTACAACAAGCAGGGCGTGCACCTGAACGCGGAAGAGATCCGTAACGCCGTCTACCACGAGGTAGAACTCACCCGCGCGACTCTCGCCGCCGCCGGCGACGCCGACCCGAACACTGATGTCGCCAAAATCGCCGAATCGCTGGCAGGTGTCGTCGATCTTGGCCGCCTCGGTGAGGCGCTTAGGAGCTACGGTTTTGGGGACACACGCTACAAGCGCACTAAGCTTCTCGCGTGGGTCATCTCGATTCTTGTGCATGACACAGCTGGAAAAGACCTGGCATCGACTAGTCGCTATATCGACCAGTTGCTGATCAAGATTCAGAATAGCAAGTCACATCCCTTAGCCCACTCCCCGACGTTGACCAAGTTGTTCTCGCTGCTGCTAAAAGCCGTCGAACTTCACTCCTCGCACGATGAATTGTGGTCCGATCAATTCAAGGACGGCGGCAATGGTGCCAAGTGGCAGGAACTGCAACTCGTAGGTTCCCTCGTGGGCATTACCATGGCCTTAGCGGCATCGCCGAACGACATAGAGGACCGCATCGAGGCTAATGGTGATGCGATCCGAACTGCGAGCGAGGAATCCACGGACTGGAAACGCCCCGAAAAGACGCAGACGAAAACCCAGTGGGACTACATCGCCAGGATCAGCAAAAGTCTCCTCGAACTATTGGACATCGACCCTGATGAAGCAGTTCAGGCAGTACGCCTACAGTTCGGGTCCTGCGGCTACTTGTCCCTGCAGCGGATGCTCATCAAACCGAAGAGTTGAGATCGGTGCCAGTAAGCTCCCCGCTCGTCGAGCACGTCTACTTCCATCCACCCGTTCCGCAGGAAGCGGACTCGTGGTGGGCCCGCTACAAGGCTCAACTCACCGGCTTGACCGAAACAGCGCGTGCCTCAGTTGAAGCAGACTCTCGCTTCATTCTTCAGCGCGGAATCTTGTCAGCCGACACCGCGAAACCCGAAGAGTGGTCATCCCGCCGCTCGCGCACGGGACTTGTAATGGGTTCGGTCCAGTCGGGCAAGACCGCTTCTATGCTGGGTGTCTCAGCGCTGGCCATCGACAACGGCATAGACATCATCGTCGTACTCGCAGGGACTCGTCTTTCCTTGTGGCGCCAGACCTATGAGAGACTAGTGCAGCAGTTGGACTCTGGGGAGGATAACGCACAGAAGATCAAGCGTCGCCTGCTGTGCCCGCCGCCTGGCATCGCAATGTCAGAGCAGACACTTCCACTGACAACCACCTACCGGCTGGCGCCGGCTCAGGTTCGCCAACGCCTTAGTCAGGGTAAGCCACTGATCATCGTGGCGATGAAGCAGACTGACCATCTGCATGCCTTGGCAGCGAGCCTCCGTGACAACGTCTTTAGCGCAGTCAAGGAGCTTGATCGCACCGTCCAAATGCTCGTGCTTGATGACGAGGCCGACGATGGCTCTATTCTCGATGCCATCGTTGAGTCTTCGCAGGATCCCATTTACGGCAGATTGAAACAGATCCCGCGTGCGATCGCTAACCTCTGGGATCCACCCCAACGTTCACCAGAAAATCTGTTCTCGACCTACATCGCCTACACGGCGACACCCCAGGCCAACCTCCTTCAGGAGGACCACAATCCACTGGCGCCGCGGGACTTCCTGATCGCTCTTCGCACGCCGCTCGACGTTGGTCATCCAGTAGACACCACCGACCCAGGTAACCTCAGCGCTCCTCGCTCATCAACCTACCCCGAGGCTGTGGGAATCCGCTCCTACTACACCGGCGGTGAGGTCTTCTACCGTCGCGCGGAGGAAGCCAGACTGTGCGTGCCTACCACCAACTCAGTGCAGCAGGACCTCGCCGACGCCGTCCGAGCTTTCTTGGTGGCGGGCGCCATCCGCCTGCACCGCTCTGGCAGGATTGGCCCGACGTCCGCTATTACTGCCCAGTTCGACGCCGAACACGAAGCCTTTGCCTGCGTGGCACCGCCGCACTCAATGCTCTACCACCCCTCAGCCGCGATCACGGATCACTTCCGGGGCGCTGAGGACATCCTACTTTGGGCAGGGATCAAGGACCGGGCGACGGCGCGGAATTTGCTTGAAGCAGGCGAGGCAAGGCTCCCTGCCAGTTTGGTGAATGCCCTACAGGCTGACCCCGCCCCGTGGGCGCAATGGCTCGACAAGTACCGAGCCTCCGCTGAAGCAATAGAGGGTGAGTTCAACGTTCTGCCGCCGCTAACCTTTCCAGACTGGCAGACCATCGAAACCCTGCTCATCGACGAGGTGATCCCAGGAACTCGGGTGGCAGTGGTCAACAGCGACCCGAGTGCCGATGACCGTCCTTCCTACAAGCCTAGTCAGGACCCGTCAACCGGCAAGTGGAGAGCGGCCCGCGACATCTGCACGATCTTCGTCTCAGGTAACGTCATGGCCAGGGGACTGACCCTGGAAGGGATGACCACAGCGTTCTTCCAACGTTCATCGGCCAACCCACTAGCCGACAGTCAGATGCAGATGCAGCGCTGGTTCGGGTATCGCGGATCCTATATCGAACTGTGCCGCGTCTTCGCCTCGAACACTCAACTCGAACTTTTCCGCGCTTACCACGATGTCGACGAAGCGGTGCGCACAGCTATCACCGAGCGCATGATGAACGGCTCCCCTGATCCGGCTGTTTTGCAGGGCCTCAACTTCGAGGCCACCGGAAAGATAACGGGCATTGGCAACCTTCCCCTGTCTCCAGGAGCACGCCCCTTCGTCACCGTCATCAATAGCGGCAAGCAGGAGGATCCTAATGCAGACGTCGTTGCAGAGCTGTTTGCACGACCTTCCAGCGATCTCACTGTGGCCGATGTGCAGCGAGGCCGGATCCTGGACGTGCCGCTCAAACTCACAGAAGCCGCCGAACTCTTGGACCGCCTGACTTTTGCCCAGTACCGGCCCGGGAGCGAGGGTTTCCAGGCGGACTTCTGGAGTCGCATCGAAGCCCGAGCACACGCGGTCAGCCCACTCTCAGACCGCCCGTTCTACCGCCCCCCTGTGAGGCACGGTGAGGGGGACTTGACCCGGCGCGCATGCCCTTATGCCATCGCCGCCTACCTTCGACTTTGGTCGGCCAGCCTAACTCGCTCAATCACGGGACTGTTTGTTACCGGGCGCCCCGGCGAATTGTGGTCCTACGCCGACCTAAGTCGCAAGGCGGCTGAGCAGCCGCGATTCTGGGTCGGTATTCGCTACGGAGGTGGTGCTGAGGTGTCAAGTGGTCCGCTGGCGCGGCTCCCTTTCAAGATTCGCGCTACCGAAAAGAGAGTGGTCGGAGGCGAACTCGAGACGACTTGGGGAGCGAGCGACCCCAACGCCGGTCCAGGCCAGTATCGCGGCGACGTCTACTTCGACTACTACCACCGCTTCGGTGCCGCGCCGCCCAGCGGCATCACAACATGGCGACCCAGCGGCTCCGACGGTCAGATCCTCTTTTACGTCAATGAACTTTCGGTCGACCTTTACCCCACGATCGCAGTCGGAGTTTGCCTACCTGCGGGAGGTCCCGAACAATTCGCAGCTACCCGTGCTGGGGCGGCTACCGCGACAAGGAGCCTTCCATGACTAGCTACGAAGAAGTTCTCAAGCAGATCAATGCCGTGCCAGCGGGTCTCACCGGCAATGACCGAACCATCAATTGGTTGACCGACGCTCAGGTGGTCGGTGTCGCCAGGAACAGTCGCGGACACCTGGAACTGTTCCTTGCAGGCGATCAGCTTAAGCCCCGGACCACCACGTTGAAGTCAGCGATTCACTACCACTCGTGGCACCGTGAAAACCAGCCGCCACTGAGCGCAAACCGCATCCTTTTACCTGCTCTGGGGCACTTCGACCAGGTTGGTGCATTTATTGCCGTCGAACTATTGCGCGAGAAAGCTGACGCCAATCTGGAGCGTGCTTTCGCCGTTACCGAGCCCCTGATCGAACTCGCCATCAAGCGTCTGGAGATATCCGAGAACGCCATCCTCGGACTTGTCGGTGAATTGCTCCTTCTCGACGCTCTCTGCCGCCGCGCAGATGATATGTACGTTGGGCCGGTCGTCCAGGCTTGGGATGGCTGGCGCCGCTCAGCAAGAGACATCAAGTGGGAGGGTACGGGCGTGGAGATAAAGACCACGACTCACACCACCTCAAGTCACGCCGTTCAAGGCGTGCATCAGATTGAGCCTGCAGCCGCCACTGATGACGGCCCCGGTGAATCGCGCCTGCTCCTCGTAAGCATCGGCCTGCGACAGACAGATCCCAACGTGCCTGCCTCATCGATCCCATCACTGGTGAATAGCATCGTGGCGCGACTCACCGCGAGCGGAGCTAGCGGGTTGGTGGACGAGTTTCTTAAACGCGTTTCCATGTACGGCTCGGAGTCGGGTATCGGATACGAACATGCCAAAATGGCCAAAGAGGCTCCGTTCACCACTCCGTTTAGCGTGACCTTCGTCCGAGGCTACGACATGGCAGACCCAGCCGTCGAGGTCCTGCGGCACGATGACGTGGTCACCCACCAGCATGTGGACGCACAGTCGCTCACCTTCCGCGTGGAACTTCCCGCGACGATCAGCTTGAACAACCCCATTTCAGGTGCCCGACGCGTCGCGGAGGCGATCCTGGGCCTGCATAGTTAGCAATGCTGTGCGCAACGCACTGAAGGGTATTCCAGTGGCGGTCATGTACTCCACCTACTGCCTCTCATAGGCAACGCTCAACGCTTCTCTGGCGCTGGTCGTAGAGACGTTGAGTGGTTACGGAGTGTCCACTCAAAGCGCGGGCAAATAGTCGGTAGTACTCGGCTGGCTCTTCGCGACGCACTGCTTTGCCCTCCAAACCCGTCGCCCATGATTTGGTTGCGATCGACTGCTCCCGCTGCAGAACCGACTTCGGCGTGACAGCTTCAGACCAATCTGGGTCATTTGCGGTCCCGTATTTGCGCTGCTCCACCCCCGCCATCGGCCCCTGAATGGATTGATCCGCGGAATCGCAACTCGACAGCTCGGCTGAGCGCGTATGGGCTGGTACCGCCACGTCCCCGCTCTGCGACAGGTTCATGCCGACGTGTTTGTAAGCACGCTGCACTGGCTTGCAGCCCAGCAAGCGGACGATTTACCGGTGGACGACTTGTCCAGCGACAGCCTTGGCACGGCATCTATGATGCAAAGCGGGCCAGACGGGCCTGTATTTGCGGTTGGCCGTCGGGTTGCCATGTAGGGACCGTTTCTTGGGCAAGTAGCACCCAGGCAATCCTGCCGGGGCCATCCATCACTCATGAATCAAAATCTAAGCCGAGCACTTGCAGACCAGCTGCAGAGCTCCACAAAAAATGTCGACGTGTTTCTGGCTCTGGAAGCGCTTTCTCTCGCTGCCCCCGCAGTGGCTTTCGAGGCCATCACGACATTCCTACGGTCTGCGCCGGCAAATCAGCTGCCCTTGGCCCGAAATGCACTGCTGGTGTTGGCGGATCGTGCTCCAGCGCTTTTGCTGAAAGCCACGCTGGACGAAGACGCGAAGGTGGCGGACGCAGCCAGGCAGGCTTTATTGATCCGTCCCTCCAATGATGCGTTGCCCCTGTACCTGGGCATGGCCAAGTCCAAGAGTGTTGACGAAGCCTGCTCGGGTTTCATGTACCTGGGCCGTATCTCATCGCCGCAGGCGCGTGCGCCATTGTTCAAGGCCTTGGGCCACCGCAGCGCGGCGGTGCGCGAGTATGCCGCGACGTCCATCCACAGCCACGCCGACGAGCACTGGATTGCCGACCTGCTGGAGGCCATCCGCACGCTGCGGCGTGAAGAGGCCGACAAAAAGAAGGACTTTGGCGAGGTGATCCACACGCTGTGCAGCGCGGTGATCCAGAAATCCACACGCACTAACCTGGACCTGCTGACGGAAGGACTCGGCGACGCAGACGCGAGAGTCCGCCTGACCTGTATCAGCGCACTAGGGCGCCTGGGCGATGCGGCGGCGGTGGTCCCGCTGATCGAGACGTTTGAACACCCGCGCCGCGGGATGCCGCTGGAGCTGCGGAGGGAGCTGGTCAAGGTGCTTGGCGAGTTGGGCGACGCGCGTGCGATCACGCCACTGCTGCGTGCCGGTGTAGCCCTTGCCGCCCCGGCGCTGGGCCCACTGAAGGCGCAGGAAGCCGTGCCCGAACTGATGGCCGCGCTGGAGCAGGCCAGGACACCGCGCGATGCCAGCGAATTTGCCGAGGTGTTGGCCCAGCTGGAAGGGCCCGGCGAGCAGCAGTGGCCCCGCGCCGGATTGCATTCGGCGTCGTTGCAGGTTCGCCGTGCCGCTGCGCTGCAGCTGGCGCGCACGGCGTCCGAGGAAGCGGCAGAGCATCTGCTCGCCCTTCTGCCCCAGCTCTTCAGCGGGGACACCGTGAGTGTGGCCGAGGCGCTGGCCTCCATGGGCTGTGCGGAGGGTTTCGAAGGTTTCGCGCGGGCATTGGAAGACGATCCCCATCACTGGAACGCCTGCGCCGTGGCGTACGCCTGCAAAAATCTTCGCGGGCCCCAGGTGCAGGCCCTGCTCTTGGGCCTGCTGCCCGGCATCCGCAACGAGTATGTCCACCATGTCTGCGCAGCCCTGGCTGCGCAAGGGGCTGAGGTGTTGCCTGCGCTGATCGGCGCAGCCCAGGAGGCCAGCGACGGCACGCGATACCGCTACATTGCGGCGCTTGCCGAGTTCCGCGACCCCCAAGGGGCCGGGTTGTTGGCTCCTCTCATGGTCCGCCGCAACCCATTGCGGGACGCGGCCATGCAGTCGTTGTTGGCCACGCCCTGCGCTGAGGCCTGTGCAGCGCTGGCTGCTGCATTGCCGCTGGCTGAGTCGCCCGCTGACGCCCGGCTGATCACCGAAGCCCTGGCGAAAGCAGCCACGCGCGAGGCGGTTCCCGATTTGATACGGGCGCTGCAGGCCGATGTGGCCACCGAGGCGATATTGGAGGCCTTGGGCCGTCTGGGCGATCGAGCGGCTGTGCCTGCACTGGTCGATCAACTGAGCAGCCCCAACGCGCGCCGCCGCCAGGGAGCGGCCATGGCGCTAAGGCAGATCGCAGACCCTGCGGCAGGGGCGCCGCTGGTCAACCTGCTGCTGAAAGAGTTTCATCTGGAGGTGGCGCAGGCCGCAATGCACGCCTGGCTGGCCACTGGAGCGGAAGATGATGGCGCACTCGATGGGCTGAGTGTGCCGGGCACGCGCGCATTCCTGTTGGCCAGTGCCAGACAGCTGTGCAAGGAACGCTAGCACGCACGTTCCTGACCATGCCGACTCTGTCGCTGTTTTAGCTGATCGCAGGGTTGGATGAGATCGTCCAGAGGGCACCTGCCCAGATTGCGGCGCATTCGGTCAACCTTGCCATCGCTGCGCAACCGACATTTGGCGCGGCTGCTTGAGGCTGGTCGGAGTCATTCACTGCTCGCCAACTGAACGTCGGCGGCGTCCATCCGCTGTCATTCGACTCGCGAGGCCGTCTACTACCGCTTTACCCCCGAGACCGGGTACTCGTCAGCGTGTGGGCGCAGCCAGATCCCGAATGACCGGTCAAGGCTCGGGCGAACGGAAACTCTCGACCCGCAGCGGTCTAAGCTGTCGGTGAATTCGGCCGCCAATAGCTGACTTTCAACATTCGAGCTCGGCGCTGCATAGAGGCAGGCACTGCGCCCTGCTGCCGCGGGTTCAGTTTGAGCGAGGGTTAGGTGTCAGCTGCAACCTGTATCAGATCCAACATCAGCTATGTATTGAACTCGCCGACTCAGACACCAATGCCGGCGTAAGTGCTGTCAGTGCGGCGTGTCGTGGACCAATGGCGTTCCAAAAATAAATCAAATTCTCCATGGTCAGGGGAACGCGCGGCCGAGCAGCGAACATGCATTTAATAAGCTTTGATCGATCGACACGGACTAGATCCTTAGCTGCGGCAGTATCTGCATTCAAAACCCGCGCTAACTCTTCGGATACCTGCCCTCGCATTCGAATTCTCATCAGATTTGGGAGCATTGCCGACCAATTTTTGCTTTTGTAGTGTCGGTACGCCAGTTCATCAAATATTCTGCCCATACTCCATTCAGAGGTCTCCAGTGTCGCTACGACTCCGTTCAGAGCTCTGCCTAAATCATCATGCCCATACCAACTCTCCTTGGCCTTATAGCGTAGGTCATGTTCAACTTCGTGCCATCCCTCGGAGAGAATGCTTCGCAATTGCACCTCGAAGCAAGTATCCAGCGGTCCGCCGGCTGCGACGCGTTGAAAATTGCCTACGAGGTCTTCAGGAAGCCTGAAAACTAAGTTGTATCGAGTCACTGAGAACTGGTCCCGATCTGGCGTATCTATGGTCGATGACGGAAGATCAAAAACATACTTGGATTCTAGGATCGACTTTACAAGTGGAATGTCTTCAGGAAAATAAAGAGCGACCCTAATTCCAATGGTGTCCTGAACAAGTTTTCCTCCAGTGCTGTATTTTCCTGGCTCTCGCCGCAATTTTTCATTAAGCGATTCAGGGTCTTTGCCTCTGGCAAATACCCTAGACAAAAGGCCAACACTAAAAAGAGAGTCCTCAACTTGGCGACGAAGATCCTCGGCGATATGCCTAAAATTGCTCTGCATCATGGTCTCCCGAGAATTCGCCGAATCTCTGGTAGACGATCGAAATTCAGTTCAACAAAGGATGCATGGTTAGGCTGCAGAAGAAGTCCATTCTTCTTGAGGCGAACTATTGCCTCAAACATTTCGTTTGGCTTGTACTCGCCACTTGCCGTGCAAATTCCAGAAATTGGCCGATGTTTATGCATTAATTTCTCACGCCCGATAGGCCAGAACTTCTCGAGAACATGTCGCTCGAGTAGCTGTGAATAATCTTCCGGCTGCACTGGCTCCGCTACACCGGCCTGGATCGCCTCGCGAAGGAAGGCAGTATCACCCGAATCTCCCAATAGATAAATTTTGCCGTCTGATGTGCCAAGCGCGGCATTGGATCCATAGAATTTGCAATTCAAAAACGTTACATTTGCCATTGATGCCAACATAAACTGGCAGTTTCTGAAAGTGCAATCATTAAACTGAAAGTCGTTGATAGGCAAGGATCCCAAAATGACACTATCCAAATCCAGCCCTTCAGCTTCGTCGGATGAAAGCGGGAAGTCCACTCCGCCGCTCAACTTGGCGGTGAAATCTATTCGATAAGAGATCGAGGTGAATTCGAGCGAAGTTCTAATTCGATCCAGTAGCGCATTTTTTTCACTACTGATTCTAGGTCCATAAGAGGTTACTGCCGGCTCAAGAAATCTTAGATCGTCATTCAGCCAATCCGGATTAAGCAAGATATTGGTTGAGACAAAGTATCCTAGGACGAATTCGTTTATGAAGCCAATTTTGCTCTCTTCCTTGTTGCTTCGATCAAGCAGTGCATGGCTGGCGATCTTGTTCGCAAGAAACTCCCTGTCAGGGCGTTCTGTGGCTGGATACAGTGCTAGAGAGGCTTCAAGTTCTTGGAGACACGATCGTTGTACCAATTCGACAATATAGTCACGATGCTCCGATGTGTAGCCGAGGGATATCATGTCACCCGCGATCAGAGTTAGTATTGACTTCTGGGTGTCAACACTCATTTTTAGATCCTGACGAGTCTGTTCGCGTTCGAGTAAGAAGCTAAAGTACTTCTCTACGAGGTCCTGTGGCGATTGAACTACGGCGTCAAACTTGTCTTTGGGAATGCATCTCAGATATGAAAGTAAGACTGGGTTTGATAGACCATTTTTTATATTGAGTGTGGTGGCATTTATTGCGTTAAGTCGATCCTCGGGTAGCCAATCGGAAATGGATGGTTCTCCAATTCTGATTCGGACCAGCTCAAAGCTATCGGCATTATTAGCAGCCCACGTATGAAATGCATCTCCTTCAAACAATACTGTGCGCCGCGTTGTCAGAACGATCTTCGCACTTCCAGTCAGGAATTGACCAATCGTTTCCAGCATGGGCTCATGTTTATCGAACTCATCTGCATCGTCTGCTTTACGCAGTAGTTCATCGAAACCGTCAAGAATCGTCACAACTCGACCGTTGACCATTTCGGTTTGTACTAGCCTAGAACTAAGTGTTGGAAATTTCCTGTCTATTTCGTCGAGTAAAACGTATCTAAAGATCGGAGCCTTTCTGTTGCGAGAGAGTTCTGAGAATAGCGGCAAGTAGTCCGCGTTGCGTATTAGCAAGTGGACGATTTCATATGCGGTACATGTTTTTCCAAACCCTGCTGCTGCTTCAATCAGGAAGAGCATAGGCTTGCTTGCACCTAGACGTGAAACAACTTCCTCAGCAGGAGAGAGTTCCCCCTTCTTTCCATTGACGCTGTATGGCGCATTTATATACGTGTACTTAGCGTCGTCCGCAAATGGTCGAACGATGCCGCTGGTGAATTGAGAGTAATCTCTATCCAGGCGATCTAGTATTGATGATACAGAGAAGAATCCTTGAAATAGTTCATTCTCGGTCTGTTTTGGTGTGAGATATTTTCGAACCGTACACGCAAATCCGGCGGCCGAGAAATCCTTGAACGCTTTGTCTGTTTGAGCGTCTTCACCAAGTGGGACTATGTCCGCGTTATCGAAATAGCCGGTTTTCAGGGTGAATACAACAACGCCTTCTGTTTCGTATAATTTCGCGGTCTCAAAGCCGTACCGCTTATATATCTCTTCCAATTCGCGCCTAAGAGGGATGCTCAATGTGTACCTTTCTAGAGGGGGCTGCGCCAGTGGTCTAGCAAAAACGGTAGGCTATGCACTGATCATTACATGTGGTCTATGGCCGACTTCAACCATCCACAGAATGAATCTGTTGTTCTGAGATCTAAGGCAGCTCTGCACAAACCAAGAGCTATGAAAAGTGGTCGTATCGAACGAATCACTTACGGCGCCTTGGATGTAGAAGAGTGATTTGCATAGGCCATCTCTAAGTATTGTCGGCGAATTACTAAAAATTTCCACCTAATATTTGAGCATGCGTTCCTACCGTACGGTAATCGCTCCCGAACTCGACGTGCGCACCGAGCGCAGACGAGGCTGCGCGTCAGATACCGAGCCCGTGCGGCTACTCAACGTTCGCAAAGATCGCCGCCAAACGTTTGACTGAAGCTCCTCCTTTGGTGGCGGCGCCATTGCGTTAATGGCAAGCCAGCGAGCGACCATTCGTGAGCGCCCGCTCATGGCCGAAGCCGGGCCTAGCTACTTGTGAGCGCAGCACCGTAAAGCTGACCTTCGGGGCTGCACCCTGAGCGTCCGGTTTATGACGGGCCGTCAACGAGCGCGGGCCGTCGTCAGTCAGCCATGAGCCGTCGCTGATGGAATCAAGAAGCAGACATTCAACGTTTGACATGAGAGGTGTCGCCCGGCTTGCCGGGCGACACCCTATCGATGGAAGGGTTAGGCATCTACGCGAACATGGTTGAACTTCGCATTAAGCAGCATTAGGTCGATGACATTCCGAACTAGCGTCATCAGATTGATGACAGCAAGAACTAACAGGAAGGTGGCAACGAGCGAGAAATTGTCATCTGCGATCTTTTTCATGCCCACGAGACTCAGTGTGGACAACAGGCTCACAGCGACTGAATACGCGGTTGCGTGCAGGTAAACGCGAAATGCGCCACGTGAGTCCAGCCATCGATAGAACTCCGTATCCGCCTTGGAGTAGAACGTCCAGAGAAAGCCTAGCGATGCTGCGAGCATGACAGCCCCGAACAAGGTTGCAATGTCTAAGGCGACATCGCGAACGAAGGCGGCTACTGCCTTCCGCTCAAACCAAAGGCAAAGAGCCAGGAGCACCGCTCCGGCAGCTAGCAACTCGACTGCGTATGCCCACCAAACATATCGACGCTTAGACATTTGGATCAGGTGCTGGATGGATGCGATCTATCTCAGCGGCAATTGCAGAAAGTGCCTTCTGCGCTTCCTTTGTCTTTGCATTGGCGTGCATCCCGCGGACAAAGTCGCGCAGGCCCCGCACGTTTCCCCTTGCGGCCGCAGACCCAGAAGAAACCTGTTCGAAAGAATCATTTCTCACTCCCTCGATGATGACTTCCCCCTTCTTGTAGCCCTGTTCCGCTAAAACAGCGGACGCAAATGGACGGGAAGTTTCTGACTTGGACATTCCATTGGGATTCTTCATGTCTTGCGTGAACTCACGGATGCCGCTTGTAGAGAGATCTTCATACAGGGCACGCGTGTAACGATTTAGTTCAGGATTCGGAATTCGAAGCGTGACTCTCATTCGAGTTACCCTTTGGAAAGACAGGAATAGACCGACGATTCCATTCTGCTCAGGAATCGGTTCGAGTTGAATCGTTGAACCAAATCCCATTCGATACGCTGCGGAACCTAGGATCTTTTCTAGGAAGTCCTTCCAAGCTGTTTGAGATAGTTCGCCGGTGTGCTCGACTGCGACGAGATGGCGCGAGAGATCAAAAAGACATACGGCTGTACTTGCAAGTGGAGGATGAAGCAACGAGGTTCCAACGGACATGCCATCATCGGTAACGATTGCCCCGTCTCGCTCAAGAACGCTTCTCGCAAGAATTACATGCAATAGCTGTCTGCTGTTGGAATCCTTCAGATCTCTGAACTCGCGCAGACTCCACTTGAATACAGCTGAACGAGTCTTCTGTATCTGATCTTGATCCGCATCCGTGGCGATTTGAAGGAGCTTGGTGAGATCTTCGTCTGTCCGAAGCCTTGGTACGTCTGGCGCAAGAAATAGGTCTGCACTGTCTTCGACGTTCAGTCGAAAAAGATCGAATGAGAACCGACGTGGCACTTCTTCCTCCTCCCCAGATACCTAAAATAATGTAGACCGCACCAAGCCGCAGGCCATATCTGGCGCGTGCGGGCTAAATTGGCACGAAAAAAACGCAGAAAGGGGCTTGTAGCCTAGCTTGACGGCGCGTATGCTGTATGAAAATACAGCACTAAATTCAGCCATGAAACCCGCCGCCCCTCCTGTGTCGCGCACCACACGGTTGCTGGACCGGGGCCGTGAGCGAATTCGCTTCAAACACTATAGCCTGCGCACCAAGCAGGCCTACGTGCAGTGGGTGCGCATGTTCATGAAATGGCACGGCTTGCGGCATCCACGAGACATGGGGCAGTTGGAAATCGAAGGTTTTCTGACCATCATGGCTGAATGACGGCTTTGGAGCTTCTAGCTGGACGACGGCTCAGGGTCGATTTGAGTCTCTCGCATACGGCCCATAATGGTTATTAGCTGTTGCCCCTATGCCGGGCCAGGCCGTACCCGCCTGCTGATTGGTTGCGCATTGCCACCGTCTCTTCCGTCACAATGGTGCTGCCTCGCCCCCCGTTTTTCCCCATGCCCCGGCAGTACCTGAACGTTCCCTTCGCACAGAAAGACGCAGCCAAGTCGCTTGGCGCACGCTTTGATGGTACGGTCAAGCGCTGGTATGTCGAAGAGGGGCGTGATCTGGCAGTGTTCGCACAGTGGCTGCCAGTGCCTGTGGAAGCCCCATCCTCGGTTCCTTCCGCGGATGTAGTTCTGCCTGCTTCTGAGGGAGTGCTCGCCCTGTCTCGCGCCAAGGGCATCCCGCTTTCACGCCTGCTCGGCGGTGTCGCCAGTGCCGTGGCCCAGGCGTTCTCCAAGGGCGTGTGGACCCTGGTGGAAGTGGTCGAGGCGCGGGTGCGTGGCCATGTCTATCTGGAGCTGTCCGAGCGTGATGGCAGTGGCCAGCCCATCGCCAAGGCGCGGGCCATGATCTGGAGCACAACGGCCGCGCGCATCCTGCCGGAGTTTGAGAAGGCCACGGGCGCGGTCATCGGCGCAGGCATCAAGCTGCTGGTGCTGGCCCGGCCGGTGTTCCATGCGCAATACGGTTTCAGTCTGGAGATCGAAGCCATCGATCCCGAATACACCCTCGGGGATCTGGAAGCGCGCAAGCGTGAGATCCGCGAGCGGTTGCAACGCGAAGGGGTGTTCGAACATAACCGGCGCTTGGCGCCGCCCTGGGACTACCGCTGTGTGCTCGTGGTCGCGCCCGAGGATGCAGCGGGCCTGGGGGATTTCCGCAAGGAGTCTGAGCGGCTGGAGCGCTTCGGGGTCTGCCGCTTCGTCTATGCCCACAGCCGTTTTCAGGGAGAAGGTGCGGCGCGGGAGATCGTCTCCGCGATGGTGCAGGCGCTGGAGGCGTTTCCCAAAGGGATACCTCCCGATGCGATTGCCCTGATCCGCGGCGGTGGTGCCGTCAACGATCTGGCATGGCTCAATGACTACGACCTAGCACGCTTCATCTGCGACCAGGACATTCCCGTGCTCACGGGCATCGGCCATGAGCGCGACAACACGCTGCCGGACGAAGTGGCCCACCAGCGCTTCGATACCCCCAGCAAGGTGATCGCGGGAATTGAGCACCAGATTCTCCAGCGTACACGCGAGGCCCGCATGGCAGCCGATGCCGTGTTCACGGCGGCAGACCGCATCGCCCAGCGCGTGCGTACACAAGTTGATCGCAGCGAAGCCCAGGTGCGCGCCGATGCGCAGGCACATCTCGCCCGTGCCCGCCACGGCAGCACCCAGGCCATGGCCCAGGTGGAGGTCGCCTCAATGCGACAGGTACACGAGGCTGCGGCGCGCAGCCAGGGGCTGTGGAGCCACACCCAAAACGAGGCCCAGCGTCATCTGGCCGCTGCACGGCAGCAGGTGCCAATCCTGCTGCATGACGTACATGCACAGGCCCAGGCCAGGGTGGCCGAGGCACGGCGTAGCGCGGAACTGGCCCTGCACGCGGTAGTGGATCGTGGCCACGCCGCAGCCCGAGCGGCACACCACGCAACAGAAGATCAGCTACAGCGCGTTGTGGAGCGGGCCCAGGGGAGTCTGCACACAGCAAGAAGCCAGGCCGAGGCACTCATGCGTGAAGTCACGGGCCAAGGGCCAGAAAAAACCCTTGCCCGAGGTTTTGCCATCGTGCGAACACCCGAAGGAAAGCCCGTGACGACACAGGCCCAGGCTCGCGTGCAGCCCGCCTTGGAGATCCAGTTCCGCGACGGGGTGGTTTGCGCCCATGCGGACGAGAAAAACGGAAGGAATGAGTGATGGAGAGTTTTCGTGAAGCCTACGGCGTGCTGCAGCGCCACGCCCAGACGCTGCGCAACCAGGACGAGCCCAACATCGACGACCTGCTGACCATCGTTACCGAGTCGGTGAATGCGTACAAGGTCTGCAAGCAGCGCATCGATGCGGTGGAGGCAGCGCTGAAAACGGCACTGGATGGGGCGGGGGTGAACGAGGCGCCAGAACCCTCAGCTCCAGCACCAGGGGGCAGCGCACGAAGCACTGCACGTCCAGCGCGGGCCGCGGTTACGCCACCTGCGCCGCCCGCAGTCCCTGGGTTTGACGACATGGACCAAGATATTCCGTTCTGAGGCAAAAGCAGCAGGACGTGTAGGCGCAAGGAGTTTTTTGTCGGGCTTGCACCAAGACACTGGCGCGGTGTGATGCAATCCACGGCTTTGCCTGTTTGCCGTGGGTTGGATTTCTTTTCGGATGCACATGCTGCGCCCCGCTTTCGCAGCACTGGCGTTTGCCACTGCTGCCGCTTCTCTTTTTACGGTTTCCACTGCAGGTGCACGCTCCAGCCGGAGCGAGCCACTGCGTGTCGAATTGCCGACGCGTTTCTCGCAATGCCCGCAGTTCTTCGCGAATGGCCAGCCACCCCAGGTGCCGCGTCAGCCCGCACTGCGCGAGCTTTGCTACGAAGCTTTTGCGGTACTGCACAGTGGGGCAACCCGCACCCCGGTCTACGTGGCCCAGCGGCTCAACCGACGCCTGATTGAAGACGCTGACGAGAAACGCTCCGACCGCTTCTTCGCCGATGCGCGCCTGCCCCGCGATGAGCGTGCGGAACTGGAAGACTACAAAGGCTCGGGGTACTCACGTGGGCACATGGCCCCGGCTGGCGACATGCCCACCCCTTCGGCCATGGCCCAAAGCTTCTCCCTGGCCAACATGGTGCCGCAGAACATCCAACACAACAGCGGTGCCTGGGCCAAGATCGAGCAGGACACGCGGAGTTATGTGCTGCGTGCCCAGGGCGATGTATTCGTCATCACGGGTCCGGTTTTTACGCCCGAGAGTGAGCGCATCGGCCCCCATGGCGTGAGGGTGCCAACCTACCTCTACAAGCTGGTCTACGACGCAGTCACAGGCCATGCCTGGGCCCATTGGCAAGCCAACCGCGAAGGGGAGCGCGTGTCGCGGCCGATCAGCTATGCAGAGCTGATCAAGCGCACAGGGATTGAGTTTTTGCCAGGGCGGGTGGACTGACGCTGTGGATTGGGAAAGGCCGCTTTGGTGCGTGAGTCATCTCTAACGATCACTCCAGGGCCCTCCCGGCAGCTAGACTTTGGCTATTCAGGCAGGTGGCAGACCGCTTCAATGTTGTTGCCTTCTGGGTCAATAACGAACGCGCCATAGTAGTTCGCATGATAGTCGGGGCGTAGGCCAGGAGCTCCATTGTCTTTTCCGCCGGCGGCAATGGCGGCCTCGTAGAAAGCATCTACTTGTGCGCGATTCTTTGCGCGCCAAGCGAGGTGACAACCAGTTGTTGCGGGAGAACCGCCATATGGGGACGGGCCATCGATGAACCACACAGCTGCTTTTTTACCGTCTGGCTCCGATGCATCTGGGTAGGCAAAGCCAAGCATGTTTGCACCGTAGCTGCCCTCAAAGCAGATGCTATAGCCTAATGGCGCCAAGGCTGCGCTGTAGAACGCCTTGGCCCGGGAAATGTCAGCTACGCGAAACGTCATGTGGTCGAGCATGCGGAACTCCTGAAATTGGTGTGATGTGCGAGAGTGCACACGAATACTGTATTCAAATACAGTATTTTGACAAGAAGCCTAATGGCCGAGCAATGCGCTGGGCGTGAGAACCCTTGAGCGACTACATCCGCACTGGAGATATGCCGAACTCGAACCTGTGGTGACCTTCTCCAGCTGTACAAGCACTGATTCAAGCACAGCCACTGAGACAAGGCAGGCGGCCCCCGGCTGGACACCGACCTGCCAGAACTCAAACAGAATGCCGCCGCAGCCCCCAGTGACAAAGCCCTTGCCAACGTGGCGCAGTACAAGGCACGTAAACAGTTCAAGGACCTGAACGGCTCGCTCAGATGCCCTTGAGCAGGGTCAGCACCTGCTCCGGTACCGCATTGGCTTGCGCCACCATCGCAGTGCCCGCGTTTTGCAAGATTTGCTGGCGGGCCAGTTGCGCCGTCTCTTGGGCAAAGTCGGCATCGACGATGCGCGCGTGCGCGGCAGCGGTGTTCTCTGACGAGATGTCCAAGTTGGCAATCGTGGCTTCAAAGCGCGACTGCACAGCACCGAGTTGCGCCCTTACGCTGCTGACGCGATTGATGGCAGCATCAAAAACCTGCAGTGCCTCGTTTGCTTTTCTGGTTGAAGCAAAAGAGACATCGTCCAGTGCCACTCGCTTGATCGGGTTTCCGCGTATCAGCCCCGTGCGCGTCTCGTTACCGTCAACATCGTATTCAACTTTGGCATCTCCCTTGAAGGTGAAGGCACCATCGGACACAAGTTCCAGGGCGCTGATAGCGTAAGCATCATCAGTACCGAAGACGCCAATGCCAAGCGTGCTGGGAAATGTAGAGGGAGAGGTCCAACCCACAAATCCCGTTTCGCCAGTCTCCTCCCACCCCAAATCCGCCAAAACGATATCTGCGGCAGGGTTGGTGTCATTCATGATGTGAAGGTTTTCGCCTTCAGTGTTGACCAGCCTGAAAAACGGCCGTCCTCGATCCAAGAAGAAGTTCTCTGCCCGCACGCCCGTCACGCCAGCTGCTCGATTGATGGCCTCCATTGCGTCTAATGCAGCATTCGGTGACCCATCCCAGGCGAATGACACTGACTGCGCCCTGCTGTAATCCTCGCCTGCGACCAAGCGCAAGGTGATCTGACCTGAGAAATTGGGCAGCGCAGAGAAGGACAGGCTCGCTTCGGCGTTTGCCTGGATTTCCGGCACAAATTCTTGGCTGTTGATGAGCCTTGCTACCTGTCCGACATTCCACACGCCGTCAATTGACAGCTCCTGTCCCTGAATCTCCAACTTCCTGCCGGTGGCACCCGTTGCTATGGAGGTCATCCAATTGTTGAAGCCGCTTCTGCCAAAATCTTGGAAGCGCGGCCAATCCAGGTCTCCTGTGTTCCCCGTCAAAGACGTAGATACGCTGTGAAAACCCAAGGTATTTGCTTTCAACGCAGGCACTGACACATCAATGGTCTGCCCAGCGTTGGCTCCCACCTGGAACGTCTGCGCGGTGAAGCTTCCGTCCAAGAGCTTATGGCCGTTGAAGTTGGCCGTTTGCGACATACGCTCAAACTCTTGCAGCAGCTGCGAGTATTCGGCGAACAGGGCTTGTCTGTCACTCCGAGAGTTGGTGCCGTTGGCCGCTTGCACAGCCAACTCGCGGCCACGTTGCAGGATGTTGGTCATCTGCTGAATTGAGCCTTCTGCTACCTGGGCCAGCGAAATGCCATCGTTGGCGTTGCGTTTAGCGGCGTCCATGCCCTTGACCTGCGTGAGCATGCGTTCACTGATGGCCAAGCCTGCCGCATCGTCCTTGGCCGTATTGACGCGCAGGCCCGAAGACAGGCGCTGCATGGTGGTTGCCAAGCCTGCCTGGCTCGCACTCAAGTTGCGCGGCGCGTTCAGCGACGGAACGTTGGTGGAAATGGTCAGTGCCATGCCACTCCCGCTGCTTCAATCCATGCCGCAACGGCCCTTACGGCACCAACGCCGTTGAGTGCATTCCTCAGCCCACTCGAAGTCTGCCTCCCCGTCATTGATGCTCCCTCCTGCTGCGATAGGCCGCTTTGACCGTCGTCGAAAGCTACGTAAATCGTAGTATCCGAGAATATGCAGATAGACTGCCATCAAAAGATGGAAGTAGCGGTGAATAACTACGTAATTCGTAGCTTTAAGGGGCGTCCATGGGCGCGTTGTGAGATTGGCGTAATGGCGCCAGCGCTTGCAGCACGTCCTTGCGCTCAGCAACTCATGGGGAGCTACGGGAAAGGCGCAGGCGGCATTCATCGTCAGGACGTGCAGCCAATGCAACGCAACTCGTAGTATCGACAAAACCGCATAACTACGACTCTCGTAGTCCTATGGGACGAGAGATGTCAGAGGCAGATCAACGGTGGGGAGCAAGGCTCAAGCAAGCTAGGCTCAATGCTGGGCTATCTCAAAAAATGCTGGGGATCGAGGCTGGAATTGATGCCTTCGTGGCGAGCACGCGAATCAACCGTTACGAGCTGGGCATCCATCGCCCCGACTTGCTCACCGTACGCAAATTGGCCAAGGTGCTGGATGTACCTGTGGCCTTTTTCTTTGCGGATGAGGATGATGACATTGCAGAGCTGCTTCTCCTGTACAAGAAGGCTAGCGCGACTGCGCGCAACGATGCTCTGAAGTTGTTGGCGGTTTAGGAATGCGCGGACGAGCCTGAGCCGCCGACGTCACCCAACAACAGGGCCGACAAGCGATGCCAGGAATCTCCTTACTGCGTCGCAATTACACCAGCAGACATCAGCTGGGCTGCGACAGTGTGAATTCGATACTTGCCTGAACGCCGACCTCGGCGGGCGGCTATTCAGCCACCGGGTGGCGCAGGTTTTTGAGGGGACTTCAACAGGCTGTGAGCTGCCCCCTGGGAAGCCAGGGGGCAGCAACGGATTAGCCCATCAAGTTAGAGATATCGCTGGTCGTCTCATCCGAGGGCGAGGGCAAGAGCACCCCGGCCTCCCGCAAGGCTTCCAAAACCGTCCCCAACGCGGAGGCTTGGAAGGACGCGACAGTGTCAGCGCTACTACCGTTGCGCTTACCACCCTCCTTTTTCTCCCACTTAAGCTGCGCCGCAGCAATTGCCGCCTCAACAAGCTTGCGCAACTCGCGGTTCTTGCGCTTGACCGTCGAGGGAAAATGGCAGTGCTCAAGCAACTCCTTCGGCGGCTTCACCAACCGATCCAGCGACAGCAACTCGCTCAGCCCAGGGATCGCAATGCGGCACTGGGTCTTCCAGGGAATATCAATGTCGATGCGCAGGCGCTCCAGGATGCGCTGCTTGATCGGCGACTTCTTCCACTCGCCTGATTGAAACTGCGGGAGTTGATTGATCGGCTTTCCCTTCAGGTACCAGGCGAGCACCAACTGGTCACGCTCCGGCAGACCATCCACATGGCGCTGCTGAGGCTTATTGACCCGATAGTCGGCATCCACCTTCAGCAACGTGCGCAGCCAATCAAACTGCTCACGGTACACCGCTTTGCCCTTGGCACCGCGCCAAGCGCTTGGCTTGCTCAACCCGTTCTCAGCAAGGTATTTAGCGCTGAGCGTGATCTCTACCCGAAGCACGCGCTTGGCAATTTCGTAGATCTCACTCGCCACCTCGGGCGACACGAAACTGGCGAACTTTTTCGGCTGGTTCTTATCCTTCACGTAGAACAATACCGAGCGCCCCTCGACCTTATTGATATACCAGGACTGGGTATCCCCAGATGCAGAAACCCCCACCTTGTTAGAAATTTTCTGATTCGTGTTGCGGGGCGACTTCAGCACAATCCCTGCGTAGCGCTTGAGCTTCGATTGAAAGCCCACGGCCTGCTTGTCCGATTCAAACTCCAAGCAGTAAGTCAGTGTGATTTCCTGAAACTCGCAGTGCTTCAAGCTAATGGTCTTCACATACGCCGGGTCGACGCCCCCCGATTCCGCAAGATTGATCTGCAGCTGGTATTTATGGGTGAGCGCAGCCTGGTAGACAGCATTGCTCATCAATACGTTGTTGCCGATCAACGTTGCGGGGTGATTCACTGATAGCTGGTAGGCGTACACCTGATAGTCACTATTCACTTTTGCAGTGATCTTATTCTTGGCCGTTGTCAGCCCCTGAATGTGATCACTCATAGTATTAAGGTGGCAGACCTCTTTGTTGTTAAAGATGACTCCATACTTTGCAGGAAAGTTGATAACCCCATGCTTTTTGCGGGGTGCTGGCATATAGAAGATGGACGTTTGAGAGTCGGACATAAAATCTTTCAATTGTGAATTTGGTGCTTACAACGATGCCCTTATGGGCGCTATTGCATATCACGCAAGCACGCTACAGGTTGGTTAAATGGTTGGTCCGCTAGTTGATCTGCTTTAGTAGTCGATGTGTGGTTGGTGGTGGTGAGCTAGTCATAGTCAATCAATTACTAGTAACCAGCACATTCGCTTTTGACGACATCACCGCCAAAACCCTAAAAACCACTGAAAAACAGCTCTACGGCAGCATCAAATCGGGTTTTCTTGGTTTCCCGAGCGTTTGATAAATCCGCAATTTATGCCGAAGCAGAATGCGTCCAAAGCGAACCCGAATTCAATACTTCGCGCAGATCCTTAACTTGCCAAACGGCAATACGGCTACCCAGCTTTTTTGGAGCAGGCAACGCGCCGGATTTGCACAAACGCCAAACGGTCGAGCGGGATACCCCCAGCAGCATCAGCACCACAGTGAGGCGTACGAAGGCCTGATCGGGAAGGTCGTTGAAATTGCGCAGGAGATCGGGAAGGGTGGGGACCGACGCATTGCGCTTGCGTGGCACCTTCGCTTGGTTGGCCGTGACGGCTTGCAGCTTCTCATTCATGGATGAACTCCAGGTATGTGCTACGGACCAGTGCGACATGCACTGCATCCAGCCATCAGGGTTCACAGTTTTTTTTCCGAATGTTGTTCAACTCCTCGCTAAGCCGCGCCAGTGCTAGCTTTGCGGCCCATGCGGTATGCGCTGAGTTGTCTCTCAACTGACGGTGCGCAATGCAGCACTTTCAATCGAGAGGAAAGTGGAAGAGGTGGAGATGCGCTCTTAAACTCCGGAGAGGAAAGTGGAAAATGGAAGTGGATGAGCGAAAGCTCGCCAGGAGGTGAGAGGGTTGTTCGTACCGTGCTGTAGTACAAACGGTGGGAGGAAAGTGGTACCACTGCATCGCCAGAAATAGCGAGTCGTGGAAAGAGGGTCACTTGACTTGGGAGTCGTTTCTCTGAATGGAGCCAAGCCTGAGGCGACTAGTGAAAAGATGGATGAAAATTCATTTTCTAGTAAAGAAACAAAACAACCAACCAGGGCGAATATGAGAATATTGAAAGCATCGTCAAATGTGAAAAACTATTGGTCGTGTGAGTTTTTCATAAAGCTGGTCTCAAAGTATGAGAAACCCATTTTTGGTTCTATTGACTCCGAGGTTGGTCCCAAAATAAAACAAGAGCCCAATAGTTTGAATGAGGCATTGGAGCTGCATGGGGTGACATCTAACCTCAGGGCAATCCAATCAAAAGAAGAGTTTGAAGTAAGAAGAAGGGTCGAGGAAATATTGGCCAATGAAGCTCCTTCAATCAAACAACAGACAAGTCTCCATAAAATATTTTGGTACAGAATCTGGCTTTTTCTCGTTCTGCAAGGCGTGCTAAAAAGAGACAGCTTTATCGAGCATTACGCTTCATGGAGAGAAAATAAAGGGGCTCGATATTTCGAGGTCTTATGCTCTTTTGAAAATCAAGCAACCTATCAAAAGTCAATTCCTATTGATATTTTCTTGCTGAGCGGTATTCCATCAAAAGAAGAAATTGAAGCCCAAATTGAATTGGCTGAGCCATTAATTTCCAGGCCGCTCATAAAAAATAAAAACAAGAGGAGTATTGAAAAGATAGTTGGCAGGAAAAATTTGGAGGATATTAAGATGTCTATAGACAAGGCCGTTACTTCAGGAAAAATTGCAGGCCTTGTAAAGGCTGCGGAAAAGAATTCCCGTCACAAGTACAGAGGAAATAGAAATGAGCTGTACCGGGATATTGTGAAAAATATTGGATTGCAGACGAAAGAAAGTATGTTTGTGAGAGCAGTTTCACTATTTGTGGAGACAAAGGCAAAATGATTGAGTACTCTGCGATGGGGCGAAATTCAAATCTATCAATGTGTGAGTTACTGGCGTTCCGCATTGAATGATTTATTTGTTTGGCTCGAAATTTGGTTTCGCTAAAAACACTTGAATTTATTGGAATTTCGATGTGCCGATATTTCTGAAAATCAATGATGCCGACGTTGTGCTATAATTCAATATAAACTTTTGTTGATTTTGGTAAGTGGCTTTTTAGCCGCTTACTGAAAATCAATATCAGCTTTCCCCTGCCTGTATTCCCAGGTCGTTTCTCCCATCCCCCAGCTTGATTCCCCTCGCGCCGTAACCCCACGGTAGCGTGCGCGCGACTGTCGCCATGACAGCACGCGTAGCACCGCCGTGGCCGTGTCATCGCGGTGGTGATGGGTTATGTGGTGGCAGATCGCGCCAGGGTTTGCTGGCGGTGGTGCCGAGCGCATAGCTGCGCTTCGTTCTTTTCCCTTTCCCTTTCTTTCAGGAGCTTTCCCATGACCTCTTCGCCTGGTCAGGCCGCCGCATGCGCGCGCTACGAACAACAACGCACTCCCTTGTTCTCCTTAGGCACCGTGCTGATCACCCCCGGTGCACTCGACATGCTCGAAGCACTGCAGCTGGCACCGCTGCCGTTCGTGCTGCGCCACGTCGCGGGAGATTGGGGTGACTTGTGCCAGGAAGACAAGGAAGCGAACGCTGCGGCGCTCACTTACGGCAGCCGTTTACTGTCGGCCTATGACATCCCCCCGAACCATCGGCTGTGGATCATCACCGAGGCCGACCGGCGCTCGACCACCTTGCTGCTGCCGGAGGAATACTGAGCAATGCTGCATTCCTACCATTGCCACCCCCGAATCAGTGCTGGCATGCATGGCCCCATGGTGGGCAACCAGCGGCTGCATGTGCGCCAGGGGGAGGTGGATGCCACTTGCGGCTACCACTGCGTTTTGATGGCATTGATGGTGTTGGGCCAAGTGCGGCGCAATGCGCTGATTTGGGACACCCGCGACGCGCGCCTGCAAGCGCTGCGCAAAGTGGCGCAGCGCTACTACTTCGATGGCTGCGAGGTCCAGGAGCTACAACAGCAACTGGCCCCCTATGCCGAGCAGGTGCACTGCAAGGAATTGCGTTCACGCGTGGCGGAACGCACCTTGGATGCCCTGGCCGATGGAAAGCTTTGCTTGGTGTGCTTTTCTACGGAGCGCTATATGCATTGGGTGCTGGCCGTGGGCTTGCGCTTCGAGGCGGAGGAACCCGCCGACTTGCTGGTGCTGGACCCGGCCATGGCCCCAATCCCCCTGGTGCCCTGGAATGCCATGCTGACCGGCTGGGCGAGCAAACAGCCACGGCGTGTGGTGGCCATGCTCAGTGAGCGCGTGAACATCGACGCGGTGTTGGTGCTGTCGCCTGTGGTGCAGGCCCAAGAGGGCGAGTAAGCCGTTCGGCTTGTTTTTCCTCGGTTTCTCTTTCTTTTCTTCTTCCTGAACTTCCGCTTTTTCGTAGCGCTGGGCTCACAGCTCAGTGCCGCTGCCGCATGGGCGCATGGCGGGCGGGAGTTCGTTTTGTTTGGAGGTGCTTTGTGATGACCGACGATTCCTTGATGCCGCCGCCGCTGGAGCGGTTGCTCACTGCGCTACTGGAGCTGCCGCCCCTATTGCCCCTGCCTGGTTTGGCATCCCCCCACGAAGCCGGTGATGGTGCGGCGCAGCTGGTGCTGGAAGTGCTGGACACGGCGTTGCACACCCCGCCTGCGCAGCCCCAGCGCATGGCTGCAGTGCGGTATTTCTGCAAACACGCTCGCCACCGCCTGGGCTTGGCGTCCTGGCGAGATCTTCAGGGCTTACTGGAGCAGTACCCGCAAAGTGACGAAGGCGATGCAGAAGTGGCGCGCTTGCTATGGGGCGTGGAGGCCCCTGAACATGCACGGGCGCTGCGCTTGCTGGTGTGGTTCATGGCGGCGTATGACGTTACCGAGCTGGGGCAGTGGCATGCATGGATGAGCACAACCGGGTTTGAAGAAGCCTTGCGGGAATCGCTCGATACGTTGGGCGCTGTGGCGGTGGTGCTGTTGTGGCAAGCCAAGTCAGGGCGCACAGACCATGCCTGGGTGCTGCGGTTTGCCCGCAGGGCGCTGGGGCATTCGGTCAGCGAAGGGCCTGCCATGCTGGCGTTTCGGGATGCGGCAGAGGCAATGGGCGTGCCGCAAAGGGTGCTGGCTCGGCAAGTAGCCCATTGGGAGCGGGCAGCGATGGGGGTTGATGATGCACCGGGCCTGCGGGTGCTGTGGTGGCAGTGTGTGGCCGAAGCGTTGCAGGTGCATGTAGCCCAAGAAACAAGCGCCGCCGCTAGCAGTGACGAATGGCGTGTTGAGTTGTCACCAACGTCGGCATTGCGTTACGGCGAAGCTGGCGTCGTGCTGGAACCTCAGGCGAGGGAACTACAAGCCAACACCCCTGTGGTCACAGCGCTGCGACTGCGCCAACGGAGCTGGGCACAAGGCTTGGGGTTGTGGTTGGAGATTCAGGGGGAGGGGCGGCTGTCGGCGATGCACCAAACGGCCATTGCCGAGCGGTTTGAGGCGGCTGGGCACCGGGCGCCGCAGTTGCGGTATGCCAGTGCAAATGGCGGTCACCAAGCCACATGGCTCGCGACATGGCACTGGGATGAAACGGTATGGGTGCCTAGAGATATGCCTGTGTCCGGCGTGAAGCGCTGGGCGCTGGAGACGGCGCTCAAGGCGACCGAGCACTGGCTGCTGATGTGCGGCATGGTGGCGCTGGCGGGAAAGCCGCAGGGGGCTGCACTGGCGCTTGGTACCGGGCTGGTGGGGGTTGATGTCAAAAGGGAAGCCACCAATGAAAAAAAGTTCTAGGGCCAGGGGCGCTAGAACTTCTTCAGGCTGGTGGGTGTGCCACTTTCTGAGCCAAAACTGGCTGAAAGCAACCGTATAACCAGCCGTATAACGGTTTAATGACTTTACTAAAAGTCTTTGAAAATCAATGACTTAGAGCTGTATCTGGCGGAGAGGGCGGGATTCGAACCCGCGGTGGGGATTAGCCCACACACGCTTTCCAGGCGTGCGACTTAAACCGCTCATCCACCTCTCCGAAGCCCTCGATTATAGCCATAGGAAAGTGCCGATTCGGGCGCTGACTCTGGCGCAGTGAAAAAAGAGCCTAGCGCCTCAGCCCGTCAAGCCACTTTCTGAGATGTTTGCACCATCTTCATGGCGGAGCCAATCAGCGCCGACACTTCGGTCATGTTGCTCGGCACGATGAGGGTGGTGGTGGCATCGGCCGCGACTTGGCTGTATGCCTCTACGGCTTTTTCGGCCACCTTCAGTTGCACGGCCTGTTCACCACCCGGCTGGCGGATGGCGGTGGCGACGCGCTCGATGGCCTCGGCGGTGGCTTGGGCGACTGCGCGAATGGATTCGGCTTCGCCGATGGCCTTGTTGATGACGGCCTGCTTTTCACCTTCGGAGCGGGCGATGAAAGCTTCGCGTTCGCCGGTCGCGATGTTGATCTGCTCCTGGCGGCGGCCTTCGGATGCCGCGATCAGTGCGCGCTTTTCGCGCTCGGCGGTGATCTGGGCTTGCATGGAGCGCAGGATCTCGGCGGGCGGCGTCAAGTCCTTGATTTCGTAGCGCAGCACTTTCACGCCCCAGTTCAGCGCAGCCTCGTCGATGGCCTGCACAACCTGGGCGTTGATGATGTCGCGTTCTTCAAATGTTTTGTCCAGCTCCAGCTTGCCGATCACGGAGCGCAACGAGGTCTGCGCCAGCTGCGTGACGGCCATGATGTAGTTGCTGGAGCCATAGCTGGCCCGCATGGGATCAGTGACCTGGAAATACAGGATGCCGTCCACCTGCAGTTGCGTGTTGTCGCGTGTGATGCAGACCTGGCTGGGCACATCCAGCGGGATTTCCTTGAGGCTGTGCTTGTAGGCCACCTTGTCCACAAACGGCACCAGAAAATTCAGCCCTGGTGTGAGGGTTCCCGCATATTTTCCCAGGCGCTCTTTGACCCACGCATTTTGCTGGGGCACCACCTTGACGGCGCGGGCGATGAAGATCACGGCGATGATGAGTATGACGATGGCGATTTCCATGCGGACCTGCTTTCTTTCTGGTTGATGCGGAATGCTTTGGACTGAGGTTGCCTTGTGGCTCTAGGGTTTAGTACGTGGAATACCGGCGCTACACCGGATCTACCAGCAGCCGATTGCCCACCAGTTCCGCGACACGGTGCATGCCCGTGGAAGGGGTGACACCGGGGCGGTGGATGGCAGTCCACGTGGCTCCGCGGTACTTCACAAAGCTTGTGCCATCGGGGTTCCAACTCTCGATCATGATGGTCTCGCCCACGTCCAGATTGACGCTGCGGTCCGCGCGGGCCGAGGGATCCCCCGGGCGGCGTTTCTTGACGAAGTACCAGGCCACCACCGCACCGCCACCCACCACGGCGGCCGACACGATCTGCAATGACAAGCCCCAGCCTAAGTGGGCGGCCAGTGCGGCAGCCACCAGGCCTGTCGCCACCATGAGCAGGTAAAAACTGCCGGTGAGCAGTTCGGCTACCACCACCGCCCCTGCGGCGAGCCACCAGATGGTGGATTCCTCCATGAAGACCTCCTTGTGTCTTTGTGTTGTGGTTGTGCTGTTGCTGTATTCAGTGCACCACATTCTGGGTCAAAAGGATGGCAGTTCAAAGGCGCGTCAACGTTATTCCTTACACTTCGCGCCTATTTCGTTTTTTGGCCGGGCAGGGCACGGTTTCACGGAGGCTGCGCATGAAGTTTCGTTTTCCCATCATCATCATCGATGAGGACTATCGTTCCGAGAACACCTCGGGTCTGGGTATCCGCGCCCTGGCGCAGGCCATTGAGGCCGAGGGCTTCGAGGTGGTGGGTGTCACCAGCTATGGAGACCTCTCGCAGTTTGCGCAGCAGCAAAGCCGCGCGAGCGCGTTCATTTTGTCAATTGATGACGAGGAATTTACGCTGGGTGAGGGCCTGGATCCCGTGGTGCTCAGCCTGCGCAACTTCATTGGCGAGGTGCGCCGCAAAAATACCGAAGTGCCGATCTACGTGCACGGCGAGACCAAGACCAGCCGCCACCTGCCCAACGACATCCTGCGCGAGCTGCACGGCTTCATCCACATGTTCGAGGACACCCCTGAATTCGTGGCGCGCCACATCATCCGTGAGGCCAAGAGCTACCTGGAGAGCGTGCAGCCGCCGTTCTTCAAGGCGCTACTCGATTACGCCGAAGACGGCTCCTACAGTTGGCACTGCCCTGGCCACTCCGGCGGCGTGGCCTTCCTCAAGAGCCCGGTGGGCCAGATGTACCACCAGTTCTACGGCGAGAACATGCTGCGCGCCGACGTCTGCAACGCGGTCGAGGAACTCGGCCAGCTGCTGGACCACAACGGCGCCATCGGCGAGAGCGAGCGCAACGCCGCGCGCATCTTCAATGCCGACCACTGCTTCTTCGTTACCAACGGCACTTCCACCTCGAACAAGATGGTGTGGCACCACACCGTGGCCCCGGGCGATGTGGTGGTGGTGGACCGCAACTGCCACAAGTCCATCCTGCACCGCATCATCATGACCGGGGCCATCCCGGTGTTCATGAAGCCCACGCGCAACCACTTCGGCATCATCGGCCCGATCCCGCAAAGCGAGTTCGAGCCCAAGGCCATTGAGGCCAAGATCAAGGCCAACCCGCTGCTCAAAGGCGTGGACGCCAAGAAGGTCAAGCCGCGCGTGCTCACGCTCACCCAGTCCACCTACGACGGCGTGCTCTACAACACCGAGACTATCAAGGGCATGCTCGATGGCTACGTGGACAACCTGCACTTCGACGAGGCCTGGCTGCCGCACGCCGCCTTCCATCCGTTCTATGGCACCTACCATGCCATGGGCAAGAAGCGCACGCGTCCCAAGCATTCGGTGACCTACGCCACGCAGTCCATCCACAAGCTCTTGGCCGGCATCAGCCAAGCCAGCCATGTGCTGGTGCAGGACTCGCAGACCGCCAAGCTGGACCGCCACCTCTTCAACGAGGCCTACCTGATGCACACCAGCACCAGCCCGCAGTACAGCATCATCGCCAGCTGCGACGTGGCCGCCGCGATGATGGAGCCACCCGGCGGCACCGCGCTGGTGGAAGAGAGCATCCTGGAGGCCCTGGACTTCCGCCGCGCCATGCGCCAGATCGAGGACGACTTCGGCAAGAACGACTGGTGGTTCAAGGTCTGGGGCCCGGACAAGCTGGTCGACGAGGGCATCGGCCGTGCCGAGGACTGGATCATCCGCAGCGATGCCAAGGGCAAGAAGGCCGGCACCAAGTGGCACGGCTTTGGCCAGCTGGCCGACGGCTTCAACATGCTGGACCCGATCAAGTCCACCATCGTCACACCCGGCCTGAACCTGGACGGCAAGTTCGACAAGAAGGGCATCCCCGCGTCCATCGTCACCAAGTACCTGGCCGAGCACGGCGTGGTGGTGGAGAAGACGGGCCTGTACAGCTTCTTCGTGATGTTCACCATCGGCATCACCAAGGGCCGCTGGAACACCTTGCTCACCGCGCTGCAGCAGTTCAAGGACGACTACGAGAAGAACCAGCCCATGTGGCGCATCCTTCCCGAGTTCTGCCAGCAGCACAAGCGCTACGAGCGCATGGGCCTGCAGGACCTGTGCCAGCACGTGCACGAGATGTATGCCAAGTACGACATCGCGCGCCTGACGACCGAGATGTATTTGTCGGACCTCACGCCCGCCATGAAGCCCTCGGACGCGTATGCGCACATCGCGCACCGCAAGACGGACCGCGTGGAGATCGACCAGCTCGAAGGCCGCATCACCGTGGGCCTGGTCACGCCGTACCCACCGGGCATTCCGCTGCTGATCCCCGGCGAGGTGTTCAACAAGAAGATCGTGGACTACCTCAAGTTCGCGCGCGAATTCGCCAAGCTGTGCCCGGGCTTTGAGACCGATATCCACGGCCTGGTGGAAGTGGAGGACGAGAACGGCAACGTGCGCTATTACGCCGATTGCGTGGCCGAGGAGGTGTCAGCCAAGCCTGCTGCGAAGAAGAACCCGAAACCGCTGGCGACCGAGAAGAACCTGGTGCAAGTGGGGTCGGATGGGCCGTTCGGCCGCACCATCTAGCCACCAACGGCTGGGGCCCACAACGCCCGGCTCGTAGAAAAATCGCCCCCGGCCAGCGCCGCGGGGCGATTTTTATTTTCGATCAATTTTTCCACGGATGCATCCGATGCGGAGTAGGCGCCGTATTGATGGATAACCGCGCGGCATTCCTCGCGCGGTCTAACGCAGTCAATAGTCCTTTCATCCATCGACTCCAGGAGATTTCCATGATCGCCAGCATCCGTTTCAATGCACGCCTCGCCTCCCTCGGCATCGCCGCAGCTTTTGCCACTGCAGCCCTTCCTTCCATGGCGGCCGATGTCATGGTGGGTGGCGCACCCATGCTGGCCAGCAAGGACATCATCGACAATGCCGTGAACTCCAAGGATCACACCACCCTGGTGGCTGCGGTCAAGGCCGCTGGCCTAGTCGATACGCTCAAGGGTCCAGGTCCTTTTACCGTGTTTGCCCCCACCAATGCCGCGTTTGCAGCACTGCCGGCGGGCACGGTCGATAACCTTCTCAAGCCTGAGAACAAGGCCACCCTGACCACGGTGCTGACTTACCACGTGGTGGCAGGCAAGTGGGATGCGGCAGCGTTGTCAAAGATGATTGCCGATGGCAAAGGCATGGCCAGCATCAAGACAGTAGCGGGTGGAACGCTGACGGCCAAGGCCAGTGGCAAGACCATTTCTCTGACCGATGAAAAGGGTGGCACTGCCAATGTGACCATCGCTGACGTCTACCAGTCGAACGGCGTGATCCATGTCGTGGACAAGGTGCTGCTGCCCAAGTAAGCAACAGTCCTCAAACAATGCGCCGGTATGCGCATGAATGCCCCTCCTGGCACATTCATCGCGCTGCTGGCATGTCTTCCCGCACGCGCACAAAGCTCACAAACCGCGGCAACCCGCCGTCATGGGTTCCGCGAAAGCGGTAGGTCACCCAGCTACCGACTGGCGGAGGGGCGATGCGCTGTGCATCGCTGAACCCAGCGCCCAGCTTGAATCGTTGGCCGGTGGGCATCTCCACCAGCAGCGCTCCCATGCGGCCTTCGTGTTTGCCTTTGCCGGGCAGGTGCGCCACCACGCGGGCTTCGGTGTCTTCATGTGTTTTGACCTTGATGAGATCGTCGCTGCGACCCGAGCGGTACAGCGAACTGCCCCGGTGCAGCATCAGGCCCTCTCCGCCAGCGCGCACGGTGCGGTGCAACAGCGCTTGTAGTGCCGCGTCGTTGGGCACCCGTTTTTGCGGCACGGCCTGCACCCAAGGCTGGTGAATGTGTTGCACGGCGGCATTGATCGCTGGCAGCCGTTCATCAAAAGTGCCGCCATGTTGGGGAAGGTCAAACACCATGAAGCGGATGGAACGCCACGCAGCGTCATCGGGCACCTGTGTTCGGGTGGTGGACTGTGCCTGACTGAAGCGCCCGCGCCCTGCCCACAGTTCGCCGTCCATGGGGGTGTCCGGCCAGCCTGCGGTGAACCAGGCCGGTGCCGAAACGGTTTCGCCACCGCGTGTGCGCAGCGTGCGGCCATCCCAGTAGCCGCGCACACCATCGTACTTTTCGCTCACCCAATAGTCCGCCAGTGGCATGCCTGGGCGGTACACGTTGGCCAGCAACAATGCCGGTGCATCTGCAGCGCGCGCAGGCAGCGACACCAATGTCAGCCAAGCCAGGCAGTGTCTGCGGTGCATTGCTATAAAAGATATAGCTTCTAGCGCTTATTGGGTAAGCGCTAGAAGCCGTTTTTTCTTCAATTTTGGTGCCGGTGTCTGGACTGCGGTCAGACCTGATCGGCGCTCAGGCCTGCGGTCTGGCTGAAGCCACCGTCCACATACGTGATCTCGGCCGTCATGCCCGAGGCCAGGTCCGACAGCAAAAACGCCGCCACATTGCCAACGTCTTCAATGGTCACGTTTCGGCGCAGGGGCGAGGCGTCAGCCACGCGGGACAGCAGCTTGCCGAAGTCCTTGATGCCGCTGGCGGCCAGGGTTTTGATGGGACCGGCGCTGATGCCGTTGGCGCGGATGGCGCGGCCGTCTTCGGTGCGGCCCACGGCTTCGGCCAGGTAGCGCACGCTGGCTTCCAGGCTGGCTTTGGCCAGGCCCATGGTGTTGTAGTTGGGAATGGAGCGCAGCGCGCCCAGGTAGCTCAGCGTGAGCAGCGACGACTTGTCGTTCAGGTAGGGCAGGGCTGCCTTGGCCATGGCCGGGAAGCTGTAGGCGCTGATGTCGTGCGCAATGCGGAAACCTTCGCGGCTCAGGCCTTCAAGGAAGTTGCCTGCGATCGCTTCGCGCGGCGCAAAGCCAATGCTGTGCACAAAGCCGTCGAACTTCGGCCACACCTGGGCCAGGTCGGCAAACATGCGTTCGATCTGTTCGTCGCTGGCCACGTCGCAGTCAAAGACCAGCTTGGAGTCGAACTCGGCAGCGAAGTCGGTGATGCGGTCCTTGAAGCGCTCGCCCACGTAGCTGAAAGCCAGTTCGGCGCCTTGTGCGTGGCAGGCCTTGGCAATGCCGTAGGCGATGGAACGGTTGGACAGCACGCCCGTGATGAGCAGCTTCTTGCCGGTCAGAAAACCCATGTGTATTCTCCTTGTGGTTTGGCGGAAAGCAGGCCTGGCGCCCGCCGCATGGGGATATGCGGGATCTGCTGCAAGGCCCGTCGAACGTAGTGCAGAATTGTCGCATGCGGTTTTGGCTGACTTTTCTGCTGATGGGGTGTGCTGTGCCAGCGTGGGCAGCCCACGCATATGCGCTGTGGGGCGAGCCACGCTACCCGGCCGGGTTTGCACACTTTGGCTATGTGAACCCTGATGCCCCCAAGGGCGGCGAGTTGCGTCTGGTCAGCAACCTGCGCGTTTCCACCTTCGACAAATACAACCCGTTCACCATCAAGGGCAACGCGCCGGCTTACCTGTCATCGCTGATGTTCGATTCGCTGTTGGTGGGCTCGATGGACGAGACCGCCACCGGCTACGGCCTGCTGGCCGAGGATGTGGAGGTGGCGCCCGATGGGCTCTCGGCCACCTTCAAGCTGCGGCCCGAGGCGCGGTTTCACAACGGCAAGCCCGTGCTGGCGCAGGATGTGAAACACAGCTATGACACGCTGGTCGGTCCGTTCACCTCGCCCTCGTACAAGACGATGCTTATTGAGGTGGCGGGCGTGGACGTGATCAACGACCGCACCGTGCGCTACCGATTCAAGCAACCCAACCGCGAACTGCCATTGACGGTGGGCGGCCTGCCGGTTTTCAGCCGCGACTGGGGCGTGGAAAACGGCAAGGCCAAGCCGTTCGACCAGGTGGTGATGGACATCCCCATTGGCAGCGGCCCCTACAAGATCGGCCCCGTCCGGTTTGGCAAAGACATTACCTATGTGCGCGACCCGCAGTACTGGGCGCGTGACCTGAACGTGCGCAAGGGCACGGCCAATTTTGACCGCGTGCTCGTCAAGATCTACAAAGACAACACGGCCCGCCTGGAGGCGCTCAAGGCCGGTGAGTTCGACCTGATGCGATTCTTCAGCGCGGGTGACTGGGCCCGCCGCGTGACCGGCAAAAAATTTGACACGGGTGAACTGGTGAAGGGGGAATTCCAGCACAAGCTGCCCTCTGGTTTTCAGAGTTACGTGCTCAACACCCGCCGCCCTCTGCTGCAGGACGCGCGCGTGCGTGAGGCGCTGGGCCTGGCCATGGATTACGAGTGGATGAACCGCCAGCTGTTCTACGGCGCTTACCAGCGGGTCAACGGCCTCTTTGGCAACACGGCCTGCGAAACCAAGGGATCGCCGTCGCCCGAGGAACTGGCACTGATGGAACCCTACCGCAAGAGCATTCCTGCGGCAGCATTCGGCCCCATGACCGTGCCACCGCGCACCGATGGCGATTCATCCCTGCGGGCCAACCTGCGCCGCGCGCAGGCGTTGCTCAAAGAGGCCGGGTGGGAGGTGCGCGATGGTGTCCTGCGCAACGCCAAGGGCGAGGCCATGGTGCTGGAATACATGGACAGCAACGAGGGCGGCGTGCGCACCATCACGCCGTGGATGCGCAACCTGGAAAAAATCGGCATCACCCTGCGGTTCCGCTCGGTGGACTTTGCGCTGTACCAGCAGCGGCTGCAGAAGTTCGACTTCGACATCACGTCCATCGCCTACCAGGGCACCAACAACCCCGGCCAGGAATTTGCCGACATGTTCGGCAGCCAGGCGGCCGATGTGGAGGATTCGGGCAATTTTGCGGGCGTGAAGAACCCGGCCGTCGATGCGATGGTCAAGGCCATGACTTCGGCAAAGACCGAATCGCAGTTGCTGCCCGCCTGCCACGCCCTGGAGCGCATCATTGCGCACAGCCACTATCTGATTCCGCAATGGACAGCCGGCACGCACCGAATGGCTTACAACGCCTGGCGACTTGCACGGCCAGAGGCCGTGCCCCCCTATTCGAGCGGTGAAGGCTGGGTGATCGATACCTGGTGGGCGCGGGTGCCTCCGCAGACCGCGCCCGGCAAGAAGTAGCCGCAACCACCCACCGCCAGCCCCATGTTCGCTTACATCCTCAAACGCGTCCTGCTCATGCTGCCCACCTTGCTGGGTGTGCTCCTGCTGACCTTTGTGGTGATCCAGTTCGTGCCGGGCGGTCCGGTGGAGCAGTACATGGCCGAGGCCAAAGCCGGTGCGGGCGGCAGCTCGGAAGGCGGCGGGCTGAGCTACCGTGGCTCGCAGGGGGTGGACACCCAACGCCTCGAACAGATCAAGGCGCTCTACGGCTTCGACAAGCCCGCGCATGAGCGCTTCTTCCAGATGCTGGCGCAGTTCGCTCGCTTCGACCTGGGCAAGAGCTTCTTTCAGAACAAGGATGTGTGGACGCTGGTGAAGGAGAAGCTGCCTGTCTCCATCAGCCTGGGCCTGTGGACGTTTCTCATCAGCTACCTGGTGGCCGTGCCGCTGGGTGTGGCCAAGGCGGTGCGCGCAGGGTCGCGGTTCGATCTGGTCACCACGCTCATCATTCTGGTGGGCTACGCCATCCCCGGCTTCGTGCTGGGCGTGGCGCTGCTGGTGATCTTTGGCGGGCAGTTGCAATGGTTCCCGCTGCGCGGGCTCACGTCGGCCAACTGGGACGAGCTGAGCTGGGGTGCGCGCATCGTGGACTACCTCTGGCACATCACGCTGCCTGTCACGGCCATGGTGCTGGGCAGTTTTGCGGTCACGGCCATGCTGACCAAGAACGCTTTCCTGGAAGAGATCCGCAAGCAGTACGTGTTGACGGCCCGCGCCAAGGGCCTGAGCGAGCGGCAGGTGCTGTGGAAGCATGTGTTCCGCAACGCGCTGATTCCCATCGTCACCGGCTTTCCGGCCGCGTTCATCGGCGCCTTCTTTGCGGGCTCGCTGCTCATTGAAACGCTGTTCTCGCTCGACGGCCTGGGCCTGCTCAGTTATGAGAGCGTGATTCGCCGCGACTACCCGGTGGTGCTCGGCACGCTGTACCTGTTCACGCTGATCGGGCTGGTGACCAAGCTCATCAGTGACCTTTGTTATGTGTGGGTGGACCCGCGCGTGAAGTTTGATTAGCCCGAACGAACCCATGGCCCTGATGAGTTCCGCTCCCGCATCGCTCTCGCTCTCCCCATCCCGCCGCGCCTGGTTGCGTTTCAAGCGCAACCGGTTGGGTTACTGGAGCCTGCTGATCTTCTGCGCGCTGGTGTTGGTGAGTTTGTGCGCCGAGCTGGTCAGCAACGACAAGCCACTCATCGTGCGCTATGAGGGGCAGACCTATTTCCCCATGCTCAAGGACTACCCCGAAAAGACCTTCGGCGGTGACTTCGAGACCCCCACCGACTACCTTGACCCGTTCATCAAGGAGCGGCTTTCCGCAGGCAGCAACTGGGCGCTGTATACGCTGAACCCTTACGGCCCGAACACGCTGAACTACTTTGCCAAGGCGCCCAACCCCTCAGCCCCCACCACGGACAACTGGCTGGGGACGGACGATCGGGGGCGTGACCTGCTCGCGCAGCTGCTCTACGGGTTCCGGGTGAGCGTCTTGTTTGGCCTGGCGCTCACCATCACCGGCGTGCTGCTGGGTGTCATCACCGGCGCCATTCAGGGCTTCTTCGGCGGCAAGACGGACCTGGCCTTCCAGCGTTTCATCGAGATCTGGGGCTCCATGCCCGAGCTTTATCTGCTCATTATCTTCAGCGCCGTGTTCGCGCCCAGCATTTCGCTGCTGCTCATCCTGCTGTCGCTGTTCGGCTGGATGGGCCTGTCGGACTACGTGCGGGCCGAGTTCCTGCGCAACCGCCAGCTGGATTACGTGAAGGCCGCGCGCGCGCTGGGGGTGGGCAACCGCCAGATCATCTGGCGCCACATCCTGCCCAACAGCCTCACGCCCGTGGTCACCTTTTTGCCGTTTCGCATGAGTGCGGCCATTCTTGCGCTCACGTCGCTGGACTTTCTGGGCCTGGGTGTGCCGCCCGGCACGCCATCGCTGGGCGAGCTGTTGAGCCAGGGCAAGAACAGCATTGATGCGTGGTGGATTTCGCTGTCCACCTTTGCCGTGCTGGTGACCACGCTGCTGTTGCTGACCTTCATGGGCGACGCCCTGCGTGATGCGCTCGACCCTCGAAAGGCCGACCTGTGATGACAACCCCATCGGCCAAGCAGGCAGCCCTGCTGCAGGTGCAAGACCTGCGTGTGCGCTTCGGCAGCAAAGAGGTGGTGCGGGGCGTGAGTTTTGACATCGCTGCGGGCGAAAAGCTCGCGCTGGTGGGCGAATCGGGCTCGGGCAAGACCATCACCGCGATGAGCTTGCTGCGCCTGGTGGGTGATGCCGCCATCACCGGGCAGGCCGTTCTGCAGGGCCGGGGCGACCTTCTGGCACTGACGGAGCGCGAGATGCGCGGCGTGCGCGGTGACGACATCGCCATGGTTTTCCAGGAGCCCATGACCGCGCTCAACCCGCTGATGACCATTGGCGCGCAGATCGCTGAGATTCTGCAGCTCAAGCGTGGCATGACGGGCGCGCAGTGTGCCAAGGCGGCCGTAGACCTGCTGGCGCAGACTGGCATCCCCGAGCCTGCGCGGCGGGCGGGCAGCTTTCCGCACCAATTGAGCGGCGGCCAGCGCCAGCGCGCGATGATCGCCATGGCCCTGGCCAGCGCGCCCAAGCTGCTGCTGGCCGACGAGCCCACCACGGCGCTGGATGTGACGCTGCGCGGGCAGATTCTGGATTTGCTGAGCGACCTGCAGCGCCAGGCTGGCATGGCCGTGCTGCTCATCACGCACGACCTGAACCTGGTGCGCCGGTTTGCCGACCGGGTGGCCGTGATGGAGCAGGGCGTGCTCGTGGAGCAAGGCCCGGTGGCCGATGTGTTCGGCGCTCCGCAGCATGCCTACACCCGCCGCCTGATTGCCAGCCAGCCGCGCCGCGATGTGACCGAGGGCGACTTGCCCGCAGGCACGGCGCCCGTGGTGCAGACCGATGGCCTGCGCGTGGTCTACCCCACGCCGCTGCCGGGCATCAAAGGCTGGTTCAAGAAAGGCGAGTTCGTGGCCGTGCAAGGCGCCACGCTGCAGCTGCTGCCGGGGCAGACGCTGGGCGTGGTGGGGGAATCGGGCTCGGGCAAGTCCACACTCGCGCAGGCCATCCTGGGGCTGCTGCCCAGCTCCGGCGCGCTTCAGGTGGGCGGGCAAGCGTGGCAGCAGCCCGCCATGCGCAATACGGCTGCCAATCAGCAATTGCGCCGGCGGGTGCAAGTGGTGTTTCAGGACCCGTTCTCATCTCTGTCACCGCGCCTCACGGTGGAGGAGATTGTGGGCGAGGGACTCAAAGTGCACGAGCCTGCCCTGGGTGTGGCCGAACGCCGCGCCCGGGTGGAAGCCATCTTGGGCGAAGTCGGCTTGACCGAAGCGCAATTTCCACGCCTTTTGGCACGCTACCCGCATGAGTTCTCCGGTGGTCAGCGCCAGCGTTTGGCCATCGCACGCGCGCTCATCGTGCAGCCCCAGGTGCTGGTGCTGGACGAGCCAACCAGCGCCCTTGATGTGACGATTCAGCAGCAAGTGCTGGGCCTATTGCAGCGCCTGCAAAAGGAAAAGGGGTTGAGCTACCTGCTCATCACCCACGACGTGGATGTGATCCGCGCGATGGCGCACGACGTGCTGGTGATGAAGGACGGCGCTGTGCTGGAGAGCGGCACGGTGCAGCAGGTGCTGGAATCGCCCCAGCACCCTTATACGCAGCGGCTGGTTGCGGCTGCCACGGTGCCTGAGCTGGATTAAGAGCTGCTTGGGTAGACGGGAATAGAAGCAAAAATGGCCTCTAGCGCTTGGTGGTAAAGCGCTAGTAGCTATCAAAAAATGAGTTTTCGAGAGCGTGGCTGAAGCGCTGCGCACCGGGTTTTGGGACACGATGCGCGAGCGCAAGGGCTTCGCCAAGCCAGTTTCAATCCGCTTTTGATCCGCTTCTGGGCCAACTGTGAGCTATGCAGTGACTCGGCTCGAACAGGTTTTTCCACCTCACAAAGGCAGGCACTCGCAGGGACTGGGAATCAAGTCATCACCGCCTGCCGCGCGTGCTGTTCCACCGGCGGTGCCGCAAACACGATCTTGCCCACATCCACCCCCATCGCCCGAGCGCGCTCCATCAGGTGGTCGCGCACATGCCAGGGCAGCGTGGGCGTGCGCGACAGGATCCACAGCGCGTCGCGGCTGGAGCCCATCACCATGGCCCACTGGTAGTTCTCGTCCAACGCCACCACGTTGTACCCGCCGTAGAACGGTCCGAAGAATGACACCTTGAGGGTAGCGCGGTCGGGGCTGTCCACAAAGCGGGCTGTGCCTTCCACCTCTTTCCATTCACGGCGCACCGGGTCATAGCCGCGGTTGACGACTTTCAGGGTGTCATCCGCATTGCGGCTGTAGGTGGCGGTGGCGCGGGTCAGGCCGCGCTCAAATCGGTTGTCGATGCGGGCCACCTCATGCCAATGGCCCGCGTAGCGGTCCACGTCAAAACCGGTCACGGCGCGGACACCCTCTGGCGCGCGGGGCGTGGAGCAGGCAGACAGCGCCAGCACACCCACAAAAGCCGCAACGCCAGCCACCCATGCCAATGGTGAACGGCGGCGGTGGGTGGTTGCTCTAAACGGTGCTGGGCGGGCGGACAGGGTAGGCAGGGCGGGCATGGGCTTCTCCTAGGGCCGGTGCGTACTCTTTTTCCAACGGCTGTCCTGACTCTAGAAGCTGGCCTTTGCCGCGGCTGTAGGCGCGCGCTGGCAAGGGCTGTCGGTGCGGCGGTGTGCGCGGCTGGGGCCCTATCGCCAGAGGGGAGGTGAAGTTTTTGAATCAAATCAGCCTCTGGCGCTTGTTCATCAAGTGCAAGTAGCTATCAAAATAAAAGCATTGCGTTGCGTTGCGGGGCGCGTGGCGCATGGTGCGCATGGTGTGGATGGATGGGCCTCAGTCTTTCTGCGCAAACCATGTCTGCAAAAAATCCGCCAGTGCGCGGGTTTTGGCAGAGAGGTCGCTCTTGCTGGGGTAGACCAGCGTCACATCCGCCGCAGGCAGTGACCACGCCGGCAGCACGCGCACCAGGCGGCCTGCGGCCAAGTGGTCTGCCACATCCCATTCGGACCGCATCAGCACCCCATGGCCCGCCAGCGCCCAGGTGGTGGCGGCAGCGCCGTCGTTGGTGCTGAGCAGGCCGCGCACTTTCACGGTTTCTTGCCGTCCGCCCTGGTGCAGGTGCCAGGTGCCATAGGTTTCATCGCTTTCGCGGATCACGATGCACTGGTGGGCCAGCAGGTCGGCAGGTTGCTGGGGTTCTTCCGCCTGTGCCAGGTAGGCGGGTGATGCACACAGCACCCTGCGGTTGGCCAGCAGGCGCCTTGCGGTCAGGCGCGAATCGGGCAGGTCGCCAAAGCGCACGGCGGCGTCAAAGCCTTGCTCCACCAGGTTGACGGGCCGGTCAGTCAGGTGCAATTGCACCTCTACCTCCGGGTAGGCGCGCGCAAAGGCCGACAGCGCGGGCGCGATATGCACCCGCCCGAAGCCCAGCGTGGCCGCCAGCTTGATCAGCCCGCGCGGCAGGCTGCGCGCCCCTGCCACGGTGCGCTCCAGGGCATCCAGGTCCGACAGGATGCGAGCGCCGTCCAGCAGATAGGTCTCGCCCTCCGGCGTGAGCGCCATGCGGCGCGTGGTGCGGTGCAAAAGCCGCACGCCCAGTCGGTGCTCCAGCTGCGCCAGCCGGCGGCTGGCCGCAGGCGGGGTGATGCCCATCTGCTGGGCCGCTGCCGCCAGGCTGCCTTCTTTGATCAGCAGGGCAAAAAAGCGCAGGTCTGAAAAGCCGTCCATGGGGTAATTCGTGTTTTGGATTTATGAATGAAGTGATTTTGAATGACTTTATGTTTGCCTGGTGCACTCATAAGATGCCAGCACACACCACAACAACCTGGCAGGAGACAAACCACCATGACCCCATCCCTTCGTTGGCCCACCCTCGCGTGGCGCGTGGCCACCACTGCAGCCTTGACCCTGTGCACTGCCACCACGGCCCTGGCCCAGGCCTATCCTGCCAAGGCGGTGAAGCTGGTGGTGCCTTATGCGCCTGGCGGCAGCGCCGACATCGCGGCGCGGCTCATCACCGACGAGTGGGCCAAGGCGTTGGGGGGCTCCTTGTTCATCGAAAACAAGGGCGGCGCAGGCGGCAACATCGGTGTGGACATGGTCGCCAAGGCCCAGCCCGACGGCTACACCATCGGCTTGCAGACCGTGTCGCTGGCCATCAACCCCAGCCTCACCGCCAAGATGCCCTACGACACCCTGAAGGACCTGGCGCCCATCGGCATGGTGGCCAGCTCGCAGCATGTGCTGGTGGTCAACAACGCCTTGCCGGCCAAGAACGTCAAAGAGCTGATCGCACTGCTCAAGGCCAAGCCGGGGCAGTACTCCTACGGCTCGGCCGGCGCTGGCAGCACCTTCCACATGTCGGCCGAGCTGTTCAAGGCCGTGGCAGGCACGCCCATCGTGCACATTCCCTACCGCGGTGGCGGCCCGGCCATGATCGACACCATGTCGGGCCAGGTGGCGTTGAGCTTTCCGGTGCTGTCGGCCGCGCAGCCGCACGTGCAGGCCGGCAAGCTGCGCGCCTTGGGCGTTACCGGCACCAAGCGCTCGGCGCTGATGCCCGACGTGCCCACCATTGCCGAGGCGGGCGTGCCGGGCTACGCTTTTGAAACCTGGTTCATCGTGTTCGCGCCGGCTGGCACGCCCAAGCCCATCATCGACAAGCTCAACGCTACGCTGAACCAGGCCTTGAACACCCCCGCGCTCAAGGAGCGCATGGCCAAGGACGGGTTCGACCCGATCCCGTCCACCCCCGAGCATGCCCGTGCGCGGCTGGAGGCAGAGATGCCGCAGTGGGCCAAACTCATCCAGGAGCGGGGCATCACAGCGGAGTGAGTCCGCCGGCTTCGCAACCTTCTCGCAACGACATCCATGACCACCACTCCGCTTTTCCCGGGCTATGCCACCCACCGCGTGCCCACGCCCGACGGCCAGTACATCCACGCGCTGGTCGGCGGCACCGGCCCCGCGTTGCTGCTGCTGCACGGGCACCCGCAGACCTCGGCCATCTGGCACAAGGTGGCGCCCACGCTGGCGCAGCACTTCACGCTGGTGCTGGCGGATTTGCGCGGATATGGCGACTCGGCGAAACCGGAGGGCGACGCGCAGCACCTGCTCTACAGCAAGCGCACCATGGCCGCCGACATGCTGGCCGTGATGCAGCACCTGGGCCACCCGCGCTTTGCCGTTCTGGCCCACGACCGCGGCGCGCGCGTGGCGCACCGCCTGGCGGCCGACCACCCGGATGCAGTGCAGCGCATGGTGCTGCTGGACATCGCGCCCACGTTGGCCATGTATGAACAGGCCAGCGATCCATTTGCGCGAGCCTATTGGCACTGGTTCTTCCTGATCCAGCCTGCGCCACTGCCCGAGCGCCTGATCGAGGCCGACCCCGCTGCCTACGTGCGCGACGTGATGGGTCGGCGCAGCGCAGGCCTTGCGCCGTTCGACCCGCGCGCGTTGGCCGAGTACGTGCGCTGCCTGGCCTTGCCCGGCACAGCCCATGGCATCTGCGAGGACTACCGCGCCGCCGCCAGCATCGACCTGGAACACGACCGCACCGATCGCAATGCAGGCCGCCAGCTGGCCCTGCCGCTGCTGGCGCTGTGGGGCGAACAGGGCGTGGTGCACCAGTGCTTCAAGCCGCTGGCCGAGTGGCAGCGCGTGGCCACCGACGTGCGCGGCCATGCGCTGCCCTGCGGCCACTACATCGCCGAAGAGGCGCCCGATGCGCTGCTCGACGCTGCGCTGCCCTTCCTATTGGCAGGCCGGTAGCAAAGTACATAACGACAAGCCAACGATGACCATGACCACCCCCTCCACGCTCTACCAGAAGCTGGTCGCATCGCACACCGTCGCCGTTCTCGATGAACAGAACGTGCTGCTCTTTTGCGACCTGCACCTGATGAACGAATACACCAGCCCCCAGGCCTTCGCCGGCCTGCACGAGGCCGGGCGCGGCGTGCCCGTGCCGGGGCAGAACGTGGCGGTGGTGAGCCACATCATCCCCACCCACCCCGTGCGCTGGCGCACCATCCAGGACCCGCCCTCGGCCCTGCAGGCCAGCAACCTCAAGGCCAACTGCGAGCGCCACCACATCCCGCTGTTCGACACCAACGACCCGCTGCAGGGCATCGAACACGTGATCGCGCCCGAGCACGGCATGGTGCGCCCCGGCATGGTCATCATCTGCGGTGACAGCCACACCACCACCTACGGCGCCCTGGGCGCGCTGGGCTTCGGCATCGGCACGTCGGAGGTGGAGCATGTTCTGGCCACGCAGACCCTGGTCTACCGCCGTGCCCAAGACATGCGCATCCGTGTGGACGGCACGCTGCCTGCGGGCACCACGGCTAAGGACCTGATCCTCCTCATCATCAGCCGCATCGGCGCGCAGGGCGCGCGCGGCTTTGTCGTCGAATTCACCGGCAGCGCCATCAGCGCCTTGTCGGTCGAGGCGCGCTTCACGCTGTGCAACATGGCGGTGGAAGCGGGTGCGCGCGGCGCGCTGATCGCGTCCGATGCCACTGCCATCGACTATGTGCTGGCCAAGGCCCCCGACATCACGGGCGGCGTGCGCGCGCAGGCCCTGGCCCACTGGGCCACGCTGCACAGTGACGAAGATGCCGTGTTCGACGTGGAGCATGTGTTCGACGCGACCGAGGTGGCCCCCTTCGTCACCTGGGGCACCAGCCCCGACCAGGCCATGGCCGTCAATGCCACCGTGCCTCGGCCCAAAGACATCGCCGACGCCGTGCAGCGCAGCAGCGCCGAGCAGGCCCTGCACTACACCGCGCTGGCGGCCGGCCAGCCGCTGGCGGGCGTACCGGTGCAGCACGTGTTCATCGGCTCGTGCACCAACGCCCGCATCGAAGACCTGCGCGAGGTGGACCGCATCGTCGGCAGCCGCCGCGTGGCCCCGGGCGTGCGCGCG
>PJUL01000089.1_pt1 | contig 96358 bp, 75 predicted proteins | sample 1512221 | NCBI WGS metagenome assembly PJUL01 (sample SAMN08177667, study PRJNA422409) | Feces metagenome, whole genome shotgun sequencing project.
CCCGAACTGTGCGCAAGCTCGCCGCGGACGCCGATTCCAAGAGACGCCGATGACCGACCTGAAGCTCCTTTACGTCGACGACGAGGCCGACATCCGCGAGGTGGCGACCTTCTCGCTGGAGCTCGACCCGGGCATCGAGGTGCGTTCGGCCGGCGGCGGTGTCGAGGCCTTCGCCATGCTGGACGGCGACGACTGGCGCCCCGACGTGGTGCTGCTGGACGTGATGATGCCCGACATGGACGGACCGGCGGTGCTGGCGCGCCTGCGTGAACGCGGCGATCTGAACGGCGCGCCGGTGATCTTCATCACCGCCCGCGCCCAGGCCGAGGAACGCGCCCGCCTGCTCGGCTTCGGCGCCGCCGACGTGATCACCAAGCCGTTCGATCCGATGACCCTGGCCCAGGACGTGCGCGCGATCCTCGCCCGATGACCACCGCCGACCCTCTCGCCCCCCTGCGGGCCAAGTTCCTGGTCCGCGTCGCCGACGACCTGGCCAAGCTGCGCGCGGCCGAGACCTCGATGAAGGACAGGCACTACATCGTCCACCGCCTGGCCGGCGCGGCCGGCGTCTTCGGCTATGCCAGGATCACCGACCTGGCCCGGGATCTGGACGACCTGCTCCTCGACCAGGGCGACGCCCCGCCCGAGGCCTTCGACGACCTGATCGCGGCGCTCGAGGGCGTGGCGGCCTAGACACCCGCCCCCGTCGGCCGTCATTGGCCCCAGGCCGCTGTCGCCAGCGCAGCCCGCCGGCCACCACGGCGGTCATGGAACAGGTCTTCGCGCCAACTCTGGCTCTTCACATCACCTGCGGGCTGGCCGCCGTCTTCGCCGGCGTCGCGCCCATCCTCGCGCGCAAGGGCTCGCGGCTGCATCGGCTTTCGGGGCGAGTGTTCATCGTCCTGATGGGGGTGATGCTGGCGGCCGCCTGGGTGATGACGGCGCTGCATTTCAACGCCTACTTCACCGCCCTGTCGGCGACGGCGAGCATCGGCCTGTTCTCGGGCTGCCGGGTGCTGCGCCGCAAGCGGCCCGACCGCGATCCGGCCCAGCGGGCGACGGCGTTGGACTGGACCGCCACCCTTGCCGTGGTCGCCATCGGCGCCTGGGTTCTGGTCCTTCTGCTGACCGGCGACAGCGACGCGCCGCGCGCGCCGGCCATAGCCCTGGTCTGGGGCGCCTTCCTGATGGGCGGCTGGGACCTGTGGCGTTTCGCGCGCCCGGCCGACTGGCCGTTCTCGCCCGAGCTCTGGACCTACGAGCATCTTGTGAAGATGCTGGGCGCGTACGGCGCGGTGCTCAGCGCCTTCTCGGGCAATTTTCTGACCTTCCTGCCCACGCCATGGAGCCAGCTCTGGCCGACCTTGCTGTTCCAACCGATGGCCGTGATCTGGATCGCGGTCCTGGCCGTCCGGCGCCGGCGCGCATGCTTGCTCGCCTGAGGACCGCGCCGACGGCCGCCTGGGTCTGGGCCTTCACCGCCTACAGCTGGACGGTCACCAGCGTCAGCGCCGCTTGGTTCGCCCGACGCCTGGCGGCGGCGCGCGGCCAGACGCTGTCGGTGGCGGCCTCGCTGCTGTGGCAAGGCGGGATCTACGCCGCTTGGCTGCCGGCGGCGGGGCTCGTCTGGCTGGTGCTGCGCCGCTTCGGAGCCGGGGCGCGGGGGATCGCCGCCTGCTTCGCCGCCGGCCTGGCCGTCGTTCCCCTGGAAGCCCTGGCGGCCGGCCTGATCGACCGCGCCTTCATCGGCGACGGCCAGGATCTCGCCGCGCGGATGCTGAACCGGACGCCGGTCTGCCTGCTGCTCTATTCGGCCATCGTCGCCGTCGGCCTGGCCGCCGCCCACCACCGCCGCGCCCGCGAAGCCCGCGCTCGCAACGCCCTGCTGGAAACCGCCCTGGCGCAGGCTCGCGCCGTCGCCGCCCCGCCCAGCGACGCCGAGCGGCTGATGGTGATGTCGGGCGCGCGGCGCATTCCGGTCGAGGTCGGCGCCGTCGAGTGGTTCGGCGCGGCCGACAACTACGTCGTCGTCCACTGGGCCGGTCGCGAGGGCCTGCTGCGCGCCACGCTGCAGAGCCTGGAGGCCCGCCTGGACCCCCGTCTCTTCGCCCGCGCCCATCGCTCGTCCCTGGTAAACCTGGCCCACGTGCGCGAGGCCCGGCCGCTGTCGGACGGCTCCTGGCGGCTGCTCATGGCCGGCGGCGACGAGGTGGTGACCAGCAGGACCTACCGCGATGCGCTGCTGGAGCGGTTGGGCGGGCGGGGCGGCTAGAGCGTCTTAGCCGCCCCCCCTCTTTTCTTCCCGTCATTCCCGCCCTTGTGGCGGGAATCCCTCCGTCAGCCGCAAGGGAAGATGGAGCGACGCGCCAAGCCCATCGCTTGCACATCACGTGCGGGCGGAACCAGGGTTTCCCGCCACGAGGGCGGGAATGACGGGCCTATTTGGGAGGCCCCTACTGTCCCGGACAGGCCACGTGCGCTTCCGTCGGCTCCAGGCGGATCTCGCGGAAGGCCAGCTTGAAGCCGGCCTGCGCCGACAGCACCACCGGCGAGGAGATGCGGCTCATGTCCGCGCCCGCCGCCTTCAGGCACGACAGCTTGATCTGGGTCTTGCGCCATTCGCCCACGGGGGCCTCGGCGAAGATCTTCGTGACGTCCACGCCGCCGGCGCAGCCCTCTCCGCACGAGATCGAGAAGCCGACCGGGCCGGGCGCCCGTTCGTCGACGCGATAGGTCAGGGCGATCGACAGGTCGCCGGTGGTCTGGCGGGACAGATCGGCGGGCGGACCGTTGACCAGCAGCGCGCCGGGACCGGTCCAGGTCGCCAGGCGGGCGTCCTCCTGGGCAGCGGCGTCGATGGCCGTCAGCTTCACCCCGCCGGCGGTCGACAGCAGCCACGGCGCGGGCGTGCGACCCGAGACGAAGTACTTGTCGACATTGACGCTGGCGCCGGACACGCCCGACACCTCGCCCAACTTCGCCACCTTGCCGGGCTTGGCGTAGGACAGGCCATAGCCGTAGGCGAACTGCGGGTCGTAGCCCGCATCGCCCTTGTTCAGCGGCCCCTGGTCGGCGGTCTTGGGCCAGCTGAACGACAGCTTGCCGGTGAAGTCGCGCCTGGACTTGCCGTCCTTGCCGGCCACCAGCACGTCGGCCACGCCGCCGCCTTCCGAACCCGGCAGCCAAGCCGCGACGAAGGCGTCAGAGGCGTTGATCTCGGGGTTCACCCACAGCGGACGGCCCGAGAGGAACACCGCCACCACCGGAACGCCGGCGGCCTTGAGCTTCTTCAGCAAGGCAAGATCGGTCTTTTCGCCGGGCTGGTATTCCAGATGCTGCAGGTCGCCCTGGAACTCGGCGTAGGGCGTCTCGCCGAACACCACCACGGCCACGTCCGGCTTGTCGGTGAAGGCGCCGTCCTTGGACAGGGTCGCCTTGCCGCCCGAGGCCTCGACCGCCTCCTTCAGGCCGCTCCAGATCGACTGGGCGCCGGGGAAGTCGGCGTTGGTGTTGCCCGTGCCCTGCCACGACAGGGTCCAGCCGCCGGCCGCCTTGCCGATGTCGTCGGCGTCGCCGGCCACCAGCACCTTGGCGCCGGCCTTGATCGGCAGCACGCCGTCGTTCTTCAGCAGCACCAGCGACTTGGCCACCGCCTCGCGGGCCAGGGCGCGGTGATCGGGCGCGCCGACCAGCTCGTAGCGGCCCTGCACCGGCGGGGCGACACGGTCGAACAGGCCCGACTTCACCTTCACCCGCAGGATGCGGCGCACGGCGTCGTCGAGGCGCGCCATGCCGATCTCGCCGCTCTCGACCTGCTTCAGCGTATTGTCGAACAGGCCCTGCCAGCTGTCGGGGGCCATGTACATGTCGAGGCCCGCGTTCAGCGCCTGCGGGCAGCTGACGTTCGAGCAGCCGTCGACCTGGCCATGGGCGTTCCAGTCGCCGACCACGAAGCCGGAAAAGCCCATGCGCTCCTTGAGCACGTCGGTCAGCAGGGTCTTGTTGCCGGTGTGCTTGACGCCGTTCCAGCTGGAGAACGAGGCCATCACCGTCAGGATGCCGGCCTCGATACTGGGCGGATAGCCCTGGGCGTGCAGGCGCACGAGGTCGGCCTCGGACACCGGCGCGTCGCCCTGGTCCTTGCCGTTCAGCGTGCCGCCGTCCGCGAGAAAGTGCTTGGCGCTGCCGGCGATGCGGCCGGCCTCCAGCGCCTTGCCGGGCGCCAGCTTGCCCTGCAGGCCCAGTGTCATGCGGCCGGCATAGCTTTTGACGATCTCCGGATCCTCGCCATAGCCCTCATAGGCCCGGCCCCAGCGGTCGTCGCGCGGCACGGCCACCGTGGGCCCGAAGGTCCAGTCGCCGCCGGCCACGGCCACCTCTTCGGCCGTCGCCTTGCCGATGCGCTCGATCAGGTCGGGATCGCGGGTCGCGCCCAGGCCCACATTGTGCGGAAACAGCGTGGCGCCGACCACGTTGTTGTGGCCGTGCACGGCGTCGATGCCGAACATCAGCGGGATCGGCACGTGGCCGTCGCGGGTCTCCAGCGACACGGCGCGGAACAGGTCGACGAACTGCGCCCACTCTTTGGGACCGGCCTTGTCGTTGCCGTTCGGGCCCGAGCTGCCGCCGGCCAGGATCGAGCCCAGCGGGTATTCGCGCAACTGCTCGGGGCGGATCGAACCGATGTCGGCCTGGATCGTCTGGCCGACCTTTTCGCGCACCGACATCCTGGCCATCAGCGCGGTGATCCTGGCCTCGGTCGCCGCGTCGGTCAGGGCGGCCGGGCTCTTGACCACGGGCCAGGCCGCGACGTTCGCCGCAGCCTTGCCGGCGGGGGTCAGCACCTCGGCGGCGGCGAGGCTGGTCAGGCTGGTGGCGGCCAGCAGGGCCAGGGCGGAAAGGCGGAACGGCGTCACGGGCGGCCTCGATCGAAAAAGGAGCGCGGCGGCCAAGGGGAAAGAGGCCGCCGCGCCCGAACACGCCACGGGAGCAGCGTAGGGTTTCGAGGCGGCGGCTGGCCGACGGCGCGCGGCGGCGCCCGGCCATGCGCACACGCATGGATCTGGCCTCCCGCTCGCGGGGTCGTCTGCTTGCGACCGCCTCACCGATCAACGAGACAACGTTGTCTTACTTCGTGTCAACACGCTTATATTTGTCCACTTGAGGACAAATCGATCTCAAACCATTCCGACATAAGCGATTTTACCGAAGCCGAGAGCACCGATAATTTTTGACAACGATGTCTTACTTACGCTTCCAGGACGATTTACTGCTCCCCCATGACAGGAACCGGCTCGACTCGGTCGCCGCGGGCGCGCTATCGCTAACGCCGCGCCGAAAGCCGGCGGCGGGAGCCCGATGCGCAACGTCACCATCGTCCATGTCGCCGAAAAGGCCCGGGTCTCGGTCAAGACCGTCTCGCGTGTGGTCAACAACGAGCCGACCGTGACGCCGGAACTGCGCGAGCGCGTGCGGGCGGCCATCGACCAGCTGGGCTACGCCCCCAACATCGCCGCACGCCGCCTTGGCGGGTCGCGCTCGTTCCTGATCGTCGCCTTCAACGACCGCAAGCTGACCCTTGAGAACTGGCGCAGCGACCGGGGCAACAACTGGATCGACCGCATGCAGTACGGGGCCATGCTCCGCTGCGACGTCCACGGCTATCACCTGCTGTGCGAACTGATCGACCTGGAGAGCGACCAGCTGGCCCGGCGGGTCGGTCACGTGCTCTCTTCGCTGCGCCCCGACGGGGTGATCCTGACGCCGCCCAACTGCGAGGACCCGACGGTGCTGGACGCGCTGAAGCGCGCCCAGGTCCCGTTCGTGCGCCTGGGCTCGGCGCAGGCCGGCCCCGGCGCCCGGGTGCGGATGGACGACCAGGCCGCCGCCCGCCAGCTGACCGAGCACCTGGTCGAACTGGGGCATCGCCGCGTCGGCTTCGTCACCGGCAGCGCCCGCTTCCTGGCCAGCCGCGACCGCGAGGAGGGCTACCGGCGGGCGCTGGCCGCCGCCGGCCTGACGGTCGACGAAACCCTGCTCGTGCCCGGCGACTTCACCTTCGAGGGCGGCGTCGCGGCCGCCGAGGGCCTGCTGGCGCGCCCCGACCGTCCCACCGCCATCCTGGCCGGCAACGACGAGACCGCCCTGGCGGTCATGCACGTGGCCCGCCGGCTTGGCGTGGCCATACCGGACGACCTGTCGCTGGCGACCTTCGACGACACCCCCAGCGTCAGGCTGTCCCTGCCGCCGCTGACCACGATCCGCCAGCCGGTGGCCGAGATGGCCGCCCAGGCCGTCGACCTGCTGGTCGCCGCCGCCGCCAAGGACGGCAAGCTGTCGCGCGCCGACCACCTGCTGCCGTTCGAACTGGCCCTGCGCGCCTCGACCGCGCCACCGCCTTAAAGAAGCCGCCTCCACCCGCGACGGGATGTCGCGGGGAGCTTGACCAGCCAGCCTGTGCGCCCTTTCCTCTTGCGACTTCGAATTTGGAGCCGGCAGCGCTTGGCCAGAGACATGACCCAGGTCGACGCCGCCTCAGCCGCCGCAGGACCGCCCACCGTCCGAAGGCGGCTGTTGATCATGGCGCTTTGCCTGGTCGCCCCGGCCATCGTCTTCATGGCCCTGCTGGCCCGCGCCGAATACGGCCAGAGCCAGGGTCGCTACGAGCAGCAGCTGGTCGCCACCACGCGCGCCCTGGGCCTGGCCGTCGACCGCCAGTTGGCCCAGGGCCAGAGCACGCTGCAGGCCCTGTCGGTCTCGCCGGCCCTGGCGGCCGGCGACCTGGAGAGCTTCGAGCGCCAGGCCCGCGCCGCGGTGCGCGCCAAGGACGCCTGGATCGTGCTGATCTCGCCCCGCGGCCAGGTGGTCAACACCCGCCTGCCGCCCGGCCAGACCCCGCCGCGCAACGCCGGCCTGCCGCCCGAACGCTGGGCCGCCGTCCGCTCTGGCCGCACCACCGTGTCCAACCTCACCTACGGCACGGTGGCCAAGCAGCCGATCGTGGCCATCGACATGCCGGTGATCGTCGACGGCCAGCTCTACGACCTGGCCTACATCCAGACCCCCGCCGCCTTCGCGCCGCTGTTCGCCGCCCAGGGCGTGCCGCAAAGCTGGACGGCCAGCATCGTCGACCGCGACGCCCGCCTGGTGGCCCGCTCGCGCGACCAGGACAAGATGCTGGGCCGCTCGGCCAGCCGGCCGATGCTGGACGCCATGGCCAAGGACAACGACGGCGTTCTGGAGACCTACACCCTCGACGGCACCCCCACCCTGTCGGCCTTCAGCCGTTCGCCGACCTACGGCTGGAGCTTCATCGTCGGCGTGCCGCGCACCGAACTCGAACGCGCCAACCTGTCGTCGCTGGCCCTGCTGGTTGTGGCGGGCCTGGCCCTGCTGGCCATCGGCGCCGGCGCGGCCCTGCTGTTCTCGCGCGGAATCTCCGGCGAGGTGCGGGCCCTGGTCGCCGACGCCCGGCTCATGGCCTCGGGCGGCGACATGCCGGCCCAGACCACGGGCGGCCTGCGGGAGATCGGCGAGGTGCGCGAGGCCCTGCACGCGGCCTCCCGCCAGCTGCGCGCCCGCGAGGCCGAGGAAAAGCGCGCGCAAGGCCGCCAGCAGCTGATGATCAACGAGCTGAACCACCGGGTGAAGAACACCCTGGCCACGGTCCAGTCGCTGGCCCTGCAGAGCCTGGGCAAGGGCGAGCCCGCGCCCGGCTTCGACGCCTTCAACGAGCGGCTCTACGCCCTGGCCCGCGCCCATGACCTTCTCACCCGCACGGTGTGGGAGAGCGCCGACCTGGCCGACCTGCTGCGCCAGACGCTGGAGCCCTACGGCGACCGCGCACGCATGGAGGGTCCGTCGGCCGCCCTGCCGCCCAGCGCCGCCCTGGCCCTGTCGATGGTGTTCCACGAACTGGCCACCAACGCCTCCAAGTACGGCGGCCTGTCGACGCCCGCCGGCCGGGTCGAGGTCACCTGGCGGCGCGATCCGCTCGATCCGCATCGCCTGGCCCTGCGCTGGGTCGAGAGCGGCGGCCCCAAGCTGAAGGGACCGCCCAGCCGCAAGGGCTTCGGCTCTCGCCTGATCGCCGCCAGCCTACGCAACGAACTGAAGGGCGAGGCCCAGTTCGACTATCTGGGCACCGGGCTCGTCTGCACGCTGACGGTCCGCACGGCCGGCGCCCAAGCTTTGGGCGAAGACGCCCCCGCCGCCGACGCCTGAACGAGCAGCCGCGCGCGCCCGCGCCGGACGCCGGCCGTGCGCTTGACCGATGTTCTCCCGCTCATCGTGATGGTCGATCCGCTCCGCACCCATCCTGGGGCGCCGTCGGATCGATCGTATTGCCTCGCCGCGTAGATTGATCTTCCATGACGCTCAGGATGCAGGCCGCAGAGCCGCACCTGAGGGAAGAGCGCGTTCATGATCGTAACCGACGACTCCGTCATGCTGCCGGCCCGGCCCGAGCCGATCCCGCTGGATCCGGCCCGCACGGCCGTCATCGTCATCGACATGCAGAACGCCTACGCCTCCAAGGGCGGCTATCTCGACCTGGCCGGCTTCGACATCGGCGGCGCGGCCGCCTGCATCCAGCAGATCAAGGGCGTGCTCGAAACCGCCCGCGAAGCCGGCGTGCAGGTGATCTATTTCCAGAACGGCTGGGACGACCAGTACGTTGAAGCCGGCGGTCCCGGCTCGCCCAACTGGTGGAAATCGAACGCGCTGAAGACCATGCGCGCCAAGCCCGAGCTGCAAGGCAAGCTCCTTGCCCGCGGCCAGTGGGATTACGAGCTGGTCGACGAACTGGCGCCGCAGCCGGGCGACATCTGCCTGCACAAGACGCGCTATTCCGGCTTCTTCAACAGCCAGCTCGACAGCGTGCTGCGCTCGCGCAACATCAAGAACCTGGTCTTCGTCGGCATCGCCACCAACGTCTGCGTGGAGTCGACCCTGCGCGACGGCTTCTTCCTCGAATATTTCGGCACGGTGCTGGAGGACGCCACCCACCAGGCCGGCCCCGACTTCGTCCAGAAGGCCGCCCTCTACAACATCGAGACCTTCTTCGGCTGGGTCTCGACCGTGGCCAACTTCAAGGGCGCGTTCGGGCAGCTGGCGCCGAAATGAACCGCCGTGCGTCCTTCGAGGCGCGCGGGGCGCGCACCTCAGGATGAGGGCGTCACTGCACCGAATTCCTCATCCTGAGGCGCCCGCCTAGCGGGCCTCGAAGGACGCACCACCGCCCCTTTCTCCGCCTTCGGACGGAATGAAGAACTTAATTACAGAAGGACAGAGGACGAGATGCCCAAGACCGTCATCACCCCGCCCGGCACGGGCACGCCGATCGCGCCGTTCTCGCCCGGCACGCTGGCCGACGGGATCGTCTACGTCTCGGGCACCCTGGCCTTCGACAAGGACAACAACGTCGCCCACGTCGGCGACGCCGAGGGCCAGACGCGGCAGGTGCTGGAGACCATCAAGTCGGTGATCGAGACCGCCGGCGGCACGATGGACGACGTGACCATGAACCACATCTTCCTCACCGACTGGGCCAACTACCAGACCATCAACAAGGTCTATGCCGAGTACTTTCCGGGCGAGAAGCCGGCCCGCTACTGCATCCAGTGCGGCCTGGTGAAGCCCGACTTCCTGGTCGAGATCGCCACCGTCGCCCACATCGGCAAGCGCTGATCCGTATGGTTCTCGCTCCGTCCCTTTTGCTCCGAGCATCCCCGCGAAGGCGGGGATCCATGCCGAACCTGTGGATCGTGGCTCGGCCGCGCCAATCCTCGAGAGTCAGCTTGGATCCCCGCCTTCGCGGGGATGAGCGGGTTTGGAGGCGCGCATGACTTCGGGCATGGTCGACGGCCTGCACTACGAACTGCACGGCGGGCCCATCGCGGGCCGCGAGGTCGTGCTGATGTCGTCGGGCCTGGGCGGTTCCGGCAGTTTCTGGGGGCCGCAGATGGCGGCGCTGACCGAGCGCTGGCCGGTGGTGCTGTACGACCACCGCGGCACGGGCCGCAGCGTCCGCGAGCTGCCGGCGGAGCGGCCCTACAGCGTCGCCGACATGGCCGAGGACATGGTCAGGGTCATGGACGCCCTGGGGATCGCCAAGGCCCACGTCGTGGGCCACGCGGCCGGCGGCAATGCGGGCCTGGCGCTCGCCCTCTCCCACCCCGACCGCCTGGGCAAGCTGGTGGTCGTCAACGGCTGGTCGCGGCCCGATCCGCACATCAGGCGCTGCTTCGACACCCGCCTGCATCTGCTCAACGACACCGGCCCCGCCGCCTACGTCCACGCCCAGGCCCTGTTCCTCTATCCGGCGACCTGGATCTCGGAAAACAGCGACCGCCTGGCCGCCGAGGAGCCGCACCACGTGGCCGGCTTCCCGCCCAAGGCGGTGATGCTGGCCCGCATCGGCGCGCTGCTGGCCTTCGACATCGACGAGGACCTGCCGCGGATCACCCACCCGGTGCTGGTCAGCGCCACGGCCGACGACATGCTGGTGCCCGTCACCTGCGCCCATCGCCTGGCCCAGCGCCTGCCCGACGCCACGCTCGACGTGCTGCCCTGGGGCGGCCACGCCTCGAGCGTGACCGACCCCGAGGGGTTCAACGCCTCGCTGGTGAAGTTCCTGGAGGGGGACGGATGAGCGAGAGGCAAAAAACAAATCCTCCCCCTTTGGGGGAGGTGGCCCAGAGGGCCGGAGGGGGCCGGCGCGGCGCTTACCCCCTCAGTCGGCTTCGCCGACAGCTCCCCCAGAGGGGGAGCACCTTCCTGGCCAGGCCACAACACTCTTCAAAGGGGCACTAACACCATGCAGGTCGGCGTCTTCATCCCCATCGGCAACAACGGCTGGCTCATCTCCGAGACCGCGCCGCAGTACATGCCGAGCTTCGAGCTCAACAAGACCATCGTCCAGAAGGCCGAGCACTACGGCCTCGATTTCGCACTTTCGATGATCAAGCTGCGCGGCTTCGGCGGCAAGACGGAGTTCTGGGAGCACAATCTCGAGAGCTTCACCCTGATGGCGGGCCTGGCGGCCGTCACCGAGAAGATCAAGGTCTTCGCCACCGTCGCCACCCTGACCATCCCGCCGGCGATCGTCGCGCGCATGGCCTCGACCATCGACTCCATCGCCCCGGGCCGCTTCGGCATCAACCTGGTCACCGGCTGGCAGAAGGCCGAGTACAGCCAGATGGGCCTGTGGCCTGGCGAGGGCCACTACACCGACCGCTACAACTACCTGGCCGAATACGCGACCGTCCTGAAGGACCTGCTGGAGACCGGCGTCTCCGACTTCAAGGGCAAGTACTTCACGATGGACGACTGCCGGGTCAGCCCGCACCCGAAGGACACCAAGCTGATCTGCGCCGGCTCGTCGGACGAGGGCCTGGCCTTCACCGCGCAGTACGCCGACTACAGCTTCGCCCTGGGCAAGGGGACCAACACCCCGACCGCCTTCGCCTCGGTCAACAAGCGCCTGGAGGCGGCCGCCGCCAAGACCGGCCGCGACGTGGCCTCGTTCATCCTGTTCATGATCATCGCCGACGAGACCGACGAGAAGGCCCTGGCCAAGTGGCAGAAGTACCGCGACGGCGCCGACCAGCAGGCCCTCGCCTGGCTGACCAACCAGGCCGCCCCCAACGCCGCGGCGGGCGCCACCACCAACACCGCCCAGCTGGCCGCGCCGGAATCGGCGGTGAACCTCAACATGGGCACGCTGGTGGGCAGCTATGAGAGCATCGCCCGCATGCTGGACGAGATCGCCGAGGTGCCCGGCACCGGCGGCGTGCTGCTGACCTTCGACGACTTCGTCCAGGGCATCGACGACTTCGGGACCAAGATCCAGCCGCTGATGAAGTCGAGGCAGTAAGGGCGGGCGGGCCGGAAGGACCCCCTCCGGCCCTCCGGGCCACCTCCCCCAGAGGGGGAGGATCTAAAGCGCCAAGATGCTCCCCCTCTGGGGGAGCTGTCGCGGAGCGACTGAAGGGGCCCGCGCTGGCGCGGGTCCTCAGTCCAGCGTCATCATGTCGATCAGCTTGACCCGGAAGATCATCACGCTGTTGGGCGGGATCTCGCCGGCGGTGCGGTCGCCGTAGCCGAGCGACGGCGGGACGAACAGCGTCCATTCGTCGCCCACCTTCATCTTCGGCAGGGCCTCCATCCAGGCCGGGACCAGGCCGCCCAGCGGCGCGATCAGAGGCTTGCCGCGCGCGAACGAGCTGTCGAACACCGTGCCGTCGACCAGCTTGCCCTCGTAATGGACCTTGATGATCTCGCCTTCCTTGGGCGAGGGCGCATCCTTCGCGCCGGCGGTCACGACCTTGTACTGCAGGCCCGACGGCAGGGTGATCACGCCCGGCTGCTTGGCGTTGGCGGCCAGCCAGGCGGTCGACTTGGCCAGGTTCTCGGCGGCCGGGTTGGCGGTGACGTCAGGGGCCGGCGCCGGGGTCGGCGGGGTCTGGGCCAGGGCCGGACCGGCCAGAGCGACGGACAACCCCAGGGCGATGAGAGCGGTGCGCATGTTTGAGCGACTCGTGTTATCTATGCGACGAAATGTCAGAATAGACATTCGGCTGGACGAGAGCACACTAAAAACCGAGGGCTCGTGTTCAGCCAGAAGAAGAACGGCCATTTTCTACTTGGACCGTTCTTCGCTCGTCGGGAAGGAAACGTCATGGCCAGGGCTACTGGCGGCTCATTGAGCGGAGCGCATTGGTGGCAGCGCCATCCGATGTTCGCGCTCTTCGTCGGGTGGGTGGTGATCGGCTCGCTGGGCCTCGCCGCCGTCGTTCAACTGTGGCCGGTTCTCGCGCGCTTTACGCCGCTCGCCTGAAGGCGCGCGCCGCAAACTCCAGGAAATACGGCCAGTTAGGCGCGGGCGTATGCCCCTCCGCATGCTGGCGGAAGACCAGGTGGTCGCCCGCCGTCAGCGTCAGCGGCGGCGGAAAGGCCGCGCGGTCCAGCCCGCTCGCGCCCAGCAGTTCGTAGACCGGGCTCGCGGCGGCCGCGGCCATGAACATGCCGCGCGCATCGACCCAGCCGTCGGTCGCGTCGGCGCCGGTTCCGATGAACAGCGGCCGGGGCGCGGCCAGGGCGATCAGGCTGTGGGCGTCCACCGGCAGGTCGTCGGCGGTCAGCGGCCCGGCGTAGCGAAGGAAGCTCCCCGCCATCCAATGGTGCTCGCCCACGGCCGCCAGGTTCTCGACCTGCTCGCCGCGCCGGCGGCGATGCAGCTTGGCCCCGCCCTCGCCGGACGAGGCGATGTAGCCGGCCGCCAGGCGCGGCTCGTAGGCCATGGCCAGCAGGGCGGCCTTGCCGTAGCGCGACATGCCCGCCACCGCCACGCGCCGCGCGTCGACCACAGGATCGCTCTCCAGCAGGTCCAGCACTCGCGAGACGCCCCAGGCCCAGGCCCGCAGAGCGCCCCAGTCTTCCGGATCGCGCGGCCGCCCCCGGTTGGCCAGACCGATGATCCCGTCCTGCAGCTTGCCCGGGTCGTCGGGCTGCACGCTGGTCGGGGCGTAGATCGCGTAGCCCCAGCCGCGCGCGATCACGGCGTCGCGCCAGTCGGGACCGGGCGGCGGCGTGCGTCCCCGCAGCCAGGGCGGCCCGTCGGGAAAGCCCAGCTCGATCACCACGGGAGCCTTTGCAGCCCCCTCCGGCGCGCCGACCAGCAGGTCGATGGCCACGCTCCGGCCATGGCGCGTGACGTCGCCGGCCAGCCGTCGCTCGACCACCGTGCGCCCGCCCCGGCTCACCCGCTCTTCCTTCACCGTCCGCCAGGCGGGCGCGGGCAGGCCCCGCGGAACACGGCCATGGATCTCACGCGCGAAGGCCTCGAGGATCTGCGGCCGCCGGACGTCCCACCAGGTCTTGGCGTCGCGTACGGGCGTTCCGTCCGGCAGGGCCAGGGGGTCGGGCAGCAGGCTGAACGGCCCGGCTCGCGCCTCGTCGTAGTTCACGGGGTTGGCGGCGTCGGGGTTCATGCCGTCGACGCCGGGCCGCAGCGCCCCGATCCCCAGCCGCCGCCGCATCGCCGCATGAGCCTGCTCGCCGGTCAGGACCGCGACACCGGCGGCGGCCGGCCCGCCGCTCGCCAGGATCGCGGCCGTCACCACCAGCAGGTTGCGGCGTCTCACTTCCCGTCCGCCCGGGCATAGAGGCCCAGCATCGTCCCGACGAAGCCGCCGGCGACCTTGGTCGACAGGATCGTCCCGTCCTGGTCGCCGGCCAGGTTCCGCCAGGCGCCGTCGCCGGTCGCGTAGGCGAAATCGTAGAGCCCGCCCCGGGCGGTGATCTTCAGGCGCACCGGCTCGCCCCCGGCGATCGGCAGCGGCGCGCGGGCCACCACAGCGCCATCGACCGGATCCTTCTCGCCGGCCCGCTTCTCCAGCCGCACCTCGGGCCGCCCGTCCGCGCCCCCGGCCACGGTCAGGACGTAGAAGAAGGCGTCGTTCTGCAGCGCCACGATCCCGGCCCGGTCGCCGGCGGCCTTCGGATCGAACCGCACCGTCGTCTCGGCGGTCGCGTTGAGGTGCTGCTGCCGACGGGCCCAGATCGACGGCTGCTCGAACCCGCCCAGGCGATCGGGCCGCGCCCGCAGCACCAGCGCCCCGTCCTTCAGGTCCCACCAGCGCCCGGCCGGGATGCGCATGGTCATCCAGTCGAGCCCCAGGGCCTTGCCGTCGAAGGTCTCGCGCACGGTGAAGGCGCCGGTGGTCGGGATCGCCGGCGCGGCTCCGGCCGGCAGCCTGGGCCGCGCGCCGGCATAGGGGATGGCGGTCTTCGGCGGCAGGATCACCGGCCAGCCGTCCTTCCACGTCACCGGCAGCAGGAAGGTCTCGCGGCCGGTGTTGTACGCATCGTCGCCATAGGGCCGCACCGCCAGGAAGGTCGCCCACCAGTCGCCGCCTTGCGTCTGCACGAGGTCGGCATGGCCCGCCGAGGTGATCGGATGGGCGCGGTCGCGCGGCAGGTCGCGCTGGGTCAGGATCGGATTGCCGGCATAGGGCGTGTACGGCCCGGTCGCCTTGTCGGCCCGCAGCACCACCTGCGAGTGGCCCTCGGCCGTGCCGCCCTCGGCGGCGGTCAGGTAGTAGCGGCCGTCGACCTTCAGGATGTGCGGCCCCTCGATCCAGATCGGCTTGGTCGAGGGATCCACGCCCCCGTCGACCAGCACCGAGCGCGGCCCGACCATCTTGCCGGCCTTGGGATCGTACTCCTGGATCCAGATCGCCCGGTGACCGTCATAGCGCGACGGCCCTTGCGGCGGGCCGTTGTTGACGATCCACGCCCGCCCGTCGTCGTCGAAGAACAGCGAGGTGTCGATGCCGTCGATCTGCGGCAGCCACACCGGGTCCGACCACGGCCCCTTGGGGTCCCTGGCCGTGACCAGGAAATTGCCGCCGCAGTCGACGCAGGTGTTGAGGATGTAGAACACGCCGGCGTGCTCGGTGATCGCCGGCGCGAACACCGCCCGCGACATCGCCAGCCGCTTGAAGTCCAGCTGCCCCGGGCGGTCGATGGCGTTGCCGATCTGGGTCCAGTTCACCAGGTCCCGGCTGTGAAACACCGGGATGCCCGGGAACCAGGCGAAGGTCGAATTGACCAGGTAATAGTCCTGCCCCACCCGCGTGACGCTGGGGTCGGGATAGAAGCCCTTGAGTATGGGGTTAGCGTAGGCGCCGGGCGCGAGCGGCGCGTCGGTCGGGTCCTGGCCGCTGTAGGTGAAGTCGTCGAAGGCGGCCGTGCCGGGGGCCAGGGGCGCGGCCACAGCGGCGCCGGCGAGCAGCGCCAAGGTCAGGGCGGGGCCCAGGGCGAGACGCAGCATCACGAGCCCCCCCTCAGCGCGCCGGCGCGTCGCGCAGGGCCTGGGCCACCGCCTGGCGCAGGGGCTTGGGCGCATAGGCGTCGTCATACAGCGTCGGCCGCTTGGGAGCCTTGTCCTGACGCAGCCACTGGTTCTGCAGCCACGAGTACTTGTCGACCATGCCCCAGGCCAGGAGCTCCTTGGTCTGGCGGTAGCTCAGCATCAGGTCGAGATAGGCCTTGCCGTAGGCCGCCACGGCCGCGTCGCGCTGCGCGAAGTCGGCCGGCAGGCCCTTGTCGTGGACGTCGAACTCGGTGAGCGCCAGGTCATAACCCATGCCGACGGCCTCATCGACGAAGGCCCGCCACGCCTTTTCCTGCGGCCGGCCAAAGCCGGTGAAGCTGTCGGCGTTCTCGGCCCCGATATGGCTCTGGATCCCCAGGGCGTCGACGGGGACGTCGCGCTTGCGGAAACCCTCCAGCAGCTTGAGCACGCCATGGCGGTGCTTCTCGTTGCCGACTTCCCAGCTCATGTAGTCGTTGTAGACGAGGCGGGCCTTGGGCGCGGCCTTGCGGGCCAGGTGGAACGAGGCGTCCAGCACCGGCTCGACCCCGCCCATGGCGTCGGAGAAGACCGTGCGGCGCAAAGCGCCGTCGGCGGGATCGACGGTCTCGTTGACCACGTCCCAGGAATAGATCTGCGGGTAGTGGGCGCACGTCCGGTCGATATGCTCGGCCAGCATGGCCTCGACCCTGGCGGCGGGCTTGGGGCCGAAGTCGTAGTCCTTCAGCCAGGCCGGGAACCACTGCGGATGGTGCCACAGCAGGGTGTGGCCGCGCAGCCCCGCGCCATGCTCGGCGGCGAAGGCGGCGATGCGGTCGGCGCGCGCGAAGGCGAAGGTCTTTTCGGCCGGCCGCAGCACGTACCACTTCAGTTCGTTCTCGGGGACCAGCACCCCGCACTCGTCGGCCAGGATGGCGCGATAGCGGGCGTCCTCGAACGAGCCGGTCAGCGATCCCGGCGGCCCCGCGCCGACCGCGCTGCCGAACACCAGCCCCTTCTGGGCGGCCAGATGCTTCAGCGGCGGGACCTTGCTCTCGGCCAGGGCCGGGGAAGCAAGGGCGGCGGCCGCGGCGCCGAACAGGGCCTGACGACGATCGATCATGCGGGGGCTCACTCAAAGAAACCGCGCACCGCTGAAGCAACGATGCGCGGATGAAAGTCGGCAGGAGAAACGGGCGCGCGGCGAAGAGCGATGGCCGCGCGCCCGGGTACGCGTCACTAGAAGCTGGCGCGGAGCACGAAGGTGTAGCGCCGGTCGTTCATGAACCACGACCTGCCGGTCTTCAGCAGGTTGTTGTTCAGCACCTGGGTCGTGCGGGTGGTCTCGTTCAGCAGGTTCACCGCCTGCACCCCGACCTTCATCTTCGGGTTGACGGTGTAGAAGAACGAACCGTCCAGCTGGCCGGTCGCCTCGTTCATGATCGGGGCGTAGGGCACGATCACGTCGCGGACGGTGAGCAGGAAGTCCGAGCGCCAGTTGTAGGCCAGGCGCGCCGACACCGGCCCCTTCTCGTAGATCGCCGCGAAGTTGACGTTGTGCTTGGACAGGCCCTGCAGCGGCAGCTTGCTGGTGTCGACCGTGGTCACGCGGCCGGCGGCGACGTCGGGGTCGGTCGCCGACAGCGTGCTCTGCGGCACGCCGCTGCTTTCGATGTAGCTGTAGTTGGCGTTGATGCCGAACCCGTCCAGCGGCTTGGGCAGGAAGTCGTAGAACTGCTGGTAGCCGATCTCGAAGCCCTTGACCGTCGCCTTCTTGTCGGAGTTGCCCGGCGTGGTCACCAGCACGTCGAAGGTCGCCCCGTTGTTGGTGAAGGGCACGCGCGCCGTGGTGTTGGTCGCCACGTCGCTGAGCTCCTTCCAGAAGCCCGCGAAGGTCAGCGAACCGACCTGGTCGAAGTACCACTCCACCGACACGTCGACATTGGTCGACTGGGTCGGCTTGAGGAAGGGATTGCCGACGGTGACGTTGCCCGACGGCTGGCCGTTGGTGATGCCGTCGAAGTTCGTGTTGAGGGCCAGGTTGTAGTAGTTGCGGGTCAGGCCGATGTCGGGCGGCGTGATCGTCTTGGACAGGCCCAGGCGATACTGCAGGCCGTGCGGCGCCATGACCTTCAGGTTCAGGCTGGGCAGCCAGTAGTCGAACGAAGCCTTGACCGTGCTCGGCGTCAGGGCGCCGTTCGCCCAGGCCCGGGCGGCGGCCCGCACCTGCGGCGTCAGCGAACAGAACGACGACGGGGTGAACGCCGGCTTCGGCTCCGGCAAGGCCTGCCAGTCGGTGAAGGCCTTGGTGCAGTCGCCATCGGTGGCCAGGCTGGTCGAGATCGGGAACGCCAGGTAGCCGGTCGCCTCGCGGTCGGTCTTGGTGTAGCGCAGGCCGACATTGCCGCTGATCTTGTAGTCGCCGGCCTCGCCCTTGAAGCGGGCCATCAGATAGGCCGCCTGGGTCACTTCGTTGACCGGGTTGATCTCCTGCGGACGGAACGGCGTGCCGGCGGTGACGCCGCAGCGCTGCGCCAGCGGCACCCAGTTCTGCGGGCACCTCTGGCCGGTCTGCGCGTCGAGCACCGTGCGGTCACGCCACTCGTCGCCGACCGACAGCAGGAACTGCGAGACCGAGCCGTAGTTGTCGACCAGGTTCTGCGAGAAGAACAGGCGCGGATCCGAGCCCGTCGGCACGCCGGTCTTGCCGCGCAGGAAGTTGTTGAAGGCGTAGGCCTCGACAAAGCGCGTGCTGTTGGCGCCGCCGGCGGTCGTGGGGTTGCCGTTGATGGGATCGTCCATCCACACAGGGCCGCCGCTGCCCCAGATCTCGCTGACCACGCCCCAGTTGTAGGCCGAGAAGCGGGTGGTCTGGTCACGCTCCGACCAGCGGGCGCCGCCCTTGATCGAGTCCAGCCAGCTGTCGCCCCCGAACTTGTACTCGACGTCGATCTTGACCGCGTCCTCGGTGCCTTCCGACTGCTCGATGTGGTCCATCGCCGAGCGCCAGAAGTTGTTGTACGGGTCGCTGAGGCTGGCGTGGGACCCGCGGGCGTAGGACGGGCAGTTGTTGTTGAACGGCGTGCAGTTCGACACCGTCGTGCCGCTCGACGGCGCGGTGAACTTCACGTCCGGCAGGTCGCTGCCGTTGAGGGTGATCGCGGCGTTCTGGAACGTCGAACCCCACATGCCCATGCTGATCGCATCGACGGTCGAGTCCACGTGCTGCACGTCGAACAGCACGCCCCAGTGATCGTTCGGCGTCCACTTGAAATTGAAGCCGTAGTCGGTGGTGATGTTGGTCGTGTTCTCGTCGCGGCGGACGTTGTTGGACTGCAGGCCGTTGATCGGCGTGCGGGGGTCCGAACCGTTCTGGTCGGCGCGCCAGCCGGTGGCGCCGGTGATGACGCCGTTGGTGAACACGCCGTCCTCGTCGAACGAGAAGGTGGTGCCGTCGGCCGGGCGCGAGTCGCCGTTGCCGGCCACGTTGTCGGTGGCGATCTCGACCGCGTGCTCGGTCCACTTCACGGTCGACTTGGAGCGCAGGTACTGCAGCGAGGCCTGCATCGTACCGTCGGTGCTCTTCCACTGGATCGCCCCGGCCTGGCCCTGGCGTTCACGGTCGTTGGTGGTCGAGCGGAACGCCGCGCCGCGCGGGAACCACACGCCCTTCGAGCCATTGCCGCAGTCGGCGCTTGATACGCCCAGGTTGGTGCGGCAGCCGAAGTTCGACACCTGGATGGCGTCGCTGCGGCTGGCCAGCTGCGAGTTGACGAAGCTGGCCAGGACGCCGACCTCGCCGAAATTGGTGTCGAAGCGGTCGCTGTAGAGGAACGAGTAGGTCGGCTTCCATTCCTTGACCATGTCGCCGTAGCTGGCCTCGGCCGACATCGACAGGATGCGCTTGTTGCTGTCGAACGGCAGGCGGGTGCGCAGGTTCACCGTGCCCGAGATGCCGCCCTCGATCATGTCGGCCGAGGGGCTCTTGAACACGTCGACGCCGCCCATCAGCTCGGACGGCACGTCGGCGAAGCTGAGGATGCGGCCGTTGTTGGCGGTGAAGGTGTCGCGGCCGTTCAGTTCCGAACGCACGAAGTTCAGGCCGCGGACCACCACGCCCGAGCCTTCGGTCGAGAAGTGGTCGGGGTCGACGCCGGCGGCGAAGCGGTTGATCGACACGCCGGGCACGCGCTGCAGGGCTTCGGTCACCGAGCGGTCCGGCAGGGCCCCGATGTCTTCGGCGGTGATCGAGTCGCCGATGATCTCGGACGACTGCTTCAGCTGCTGGCTGCTCTTGAGGCTCTGGCGGATGCTGGTGACGACCACCTCGTCGACCGTGTCCTCGGTGGTCTTGCCGCTGGCCGCGGCGGTCTGGGCCAGGGCCGACGCCCCGAACACCAGGCTGATCGCCAGGGCCGACGCCCCGCACTTCAGGCCGAATTTCAGGTTGTCGCCGAGAGTCTGGCGCCCACGCGTCGCGGACGCTCCGTTGACGGAGCTCATTCTGTTATTCCTCCCCAGTCCCGGTAACGCGGTAGCGCTACCATTGGTCATATGTCGAGACCATTATTGGTCTGATGATATGGCAAAGGTCGACCACGTCAAGGGCGTTGAAATAACCCCGTAACGCCAGTCGATGCGCCATTCATCACTTTGTTTTTGAACGCCTTTTCGAAATAGAAAGACGCCCGAACGATTTTTCGCCCGCGGAAAACGTGACAAAGACGGACAGCGCAGTCAATTTACAACCCGCTTGAAACGGCGCTCAAAGCCGTGCGGACATAAGATCTTCTGGGGCGGGAAAGCGTATCATGTCAGACCAACGCGTAAGGTCCGTCGTCGTCGTGGGCGGCGGCACGGCTGGCTGGATGACGGCGGCGGCGCTCGCCAAGACGCTCAGCGCCCAGGGCCTGAAGATCACCCTCGTCGAATCCGAGGCCATCGGCACGGTCGGCGTCGGCGAGGCCACCATCCCGCCGATCCTGACCTTCAACACCATGCTGGGCCTGGACGAGCGCGAGTTCATGCGCGCCACCAAGGCCAGCTTCAAGCTGGGCATCGAGTTCGTCGACTGGGGCGCGGTCGGCGAGATGTACCACCACCCGTTCGGGACCTTCGGCCTCGACCTGGAGGGGATCAAGTTCCACCAGGTGTGGCGCAAGTTCGCCGCCTCGGCCGGTCCGATCGGCGACTACAACCTCACCGAGGCGGCCGCCCGCCGCTGGCGCTTCGCCCTGCCCGACCCCGACCCGTCCAAGGTGATGTCGAGCCTGCGCTACGCCTATCACTTCGACGCCGGCCTCTACGCCCGTTTCCTGCGCGGCTTTTCCGAGCAGCGCGGCGTCGTCCGCATCGAGGGCCGCATCGGCCAGGTCGCCCAGAACGCCGAGACCGGCTTCGTCGAGGCCGTGGTGCTGGAGGACGGCCGCCGCGTCGAGGGCGACTTCTTCGTCGACTGCACGGGCTTTCGGGGCCTGGTCATCGGCCAAGCCCTCAAGGTCCCCTACCAGGACTGGAGCCGCTGGCTGCCCAACAACCGCGCCGTGGCCATCGGCTGTGAACTGGGCGGCGACGGCCTCACCCCGTTCACCCGCGCCACCGCCCGCGAAGGCGGCTGGCAGTGGCGCATCCCGCTGCAGCACCGCATCGGCAACGGCTACGTCTATTCCAGCCATCACGTCGACGACGACCGCGCGCTGGACACCCTGCTGGCCAGCCTCGACGGGGCCCCGACCGACGAGCCGAACTTCCTGCGCTTCACGCCCGGCCGCCGCGAACGCGCCTGGGAGAAGAACGTCTGCTCGATCGGCCTGTCGGCCGGCTTCATCGAACCGCTGGAAAGCACCAGCATCCACATGATCCAGGCCGGCATCACCAAGCTGCTGGCCCTGTTCCCGGGCGGCGGCGTCGATCCGCTGGAGATCGACGAATACAACCGCCTGACCGCCGAGCAGGTCGACCGCATCCGCGACTTCGTGATCCTGCACTTCCACGCCACCCGCCGCGACGACACCGACTACTGGCGCTACCTGTCGACCATGACCGTGCCCGACAGCCTGGCCCGGCGCATGGAGCTGTTCGCCCATCGCGGACGCTGGTTCCCGTCCGAGTACGACCTCTTCCACGAACCCAACTGGCTGGCCGTGCTGCTGGGCCAGGGGATCGTTCCGGAGGAATGGGATCCGCTGGTCGACAGCCTGCCGGACGACCAGGTGCGTCAGCGCCTTTCCCACCTGTCGGGCCTGATCGGCCGCACCGCCGAGGCCATGCCCAGCCACGCCGAATTCGTCGCCCGCTACTGCGGCGCCCAGCAAGGAGTCGCCGCGTGACCAACGACCGCATCCGCCATGTCGTCATCGTCGGCGGCGGCACCGCCGGCTGGATGACCGCCGCCGCCCTCGGCCGCTTCCTCAAGGACGGCGTCACCAAGGTGACGGTGATCGAGAGCGAGGCCATCGGCACCGTCGGGGTCGGCGAGTCGACCATCCCCCAGATCAACATGTTCAACCGCATGCTGGGCCTGGACGAGGACGACTTCCTGCGCCGCACCAAGGCCACCTACAAGCTGGCCATCGAGTTCCGCGACTGGAAGCAGATCGGCCACACCTACCACCACCCGTTCGGCCCCTACGGCGTCGACATGGAGGGAGTGTCGTTCCACGCCTACTGGCTGCGCTACCAGGCCATGGGCGAGGCGGCCGATCTTTCGGAATACTCCCTGCAGTCGCTGGCCGCCGCGCAGGCGAAGTTCCAGCGCCCCACGGGCCAGAAAAACTCGCCGCTGGGCGACATCGCCTACGCCTTCCACTTCGACGCCGGCCTCTACGCCCGCTTCCTGCGCGACTACGCCGAAGCCCGCAGCGTGCGCCGCACCGAGGGCAGGATCGTCGACGTGACCTTGCGCGGAACCGACGGCTTCGTGCAGTCGGTGACGCTGGAGAACGGGACGGTCGTCGAGGGCGACCTCTTCATCGACTGCTCGGGCTTCCGCGGCCTCCTGATCGAAGGCGCGATGAAAAGCGGCTTCGAGGACTGGTCGCACTGGCTGCTCAACGACCGCGCCGTGGCCGTGCCTTGCGCCTCGGGCGGCTCGACCGATCCGGTGACCCGCGCCACCGCGCGCCCGGCCGGCTGGCAATGGCGCATCCCGCTGCAGCATCGCATCGGCAACGGCTACGCCTTCTCCAGCGAGCACATCAGCGAGGACGAGGCCACGGCCTACCTGCTGGCCAATCTCGACGGCGAGGCCCTGGCCACGCCCTGGACGCTGAAGTTCAAGGCCGGCCGCCGCAAGAAGAGCTGGAACAAGAACGTCGTGGCCATCGGCCTGTCGGCGGGCTTCATGGAGCCGCTGGAAAGCCAGAGCATCCACCTGATCCAGGTGGGGATCTCGCGCCTGCTGGCCATGTTCCCCGACCGGCGTTTCCAGCAGCCCGACATCGACCGCTACAATCGGGTGATGACCTTCGAGTACGAGAAGATCCGCGACTTTCTGATCCTGCACTACAAGGCCACGCAGCGCTCGGACACGCCCTACTGGGACTATCTGCGCGAGATGCCGATCCCCGACTATCTGGCCGACAAGATCGCCGTCTTCGAGAGCCACGGCCGGATCTTCCGCGAGAACGAGGAGCTGTTCAACGACACCTCCTGGTTCGCCGTCATGGTCGGCCAGGGGCTCACGCCCAAGGGCTGGGACCCGATGGCCGACGTCATGAGCGAGGATCTGCTGCGCGCCCGCATGAACGAGATCCGCGCGGTGATCGCCCGCTCGGCCGACAGCATGCCGGATCACATGACGTTCGTCGCGGATCGGGTGGCGCGGGCGCAGGCGGCTTAGACACCCCCCAACGCCCCCCCAAAAATCTGTCCCTCCCCGCGAAGGCGGGGACCCAAGCGGCGCCTGCGGATCTCTCGCGACCTCGCACTTTCCTGAAATGCAGCTTGGATCCCCGCCTTCGCGGGGATGCGCGGTGCAAAAACGGTCGAACTTCCGGAACTTGATCCGCCCTGGGTCCCGGATAAGCCCTGCGGGCTTTCCGGGATGACGAGCGCGTGGGGAGCGCGCGCCCCCCTACCCCGCGAAGAACCGCGCGAAGCCCTTGTCGGTGACCCGAGCCAAGGCCGCGCGGTAGTCGCCATAGGCGGCCGCCTCCGGCCCGACGCGGCCGAAGGCGGGCTGCGCCACCCGGCGCAGCGGCACGAAGGCGATGGGCGCGGCCGCCGGCGTCAGGTGGCTGCCCTGCCCCACCTGCAGGGTGGTCAGCATGCCGTACATCTCGCCGCCGATCGCCGGCCGCCCCAGAATGATCAGCCGAAACTGCCCCTGCTCGTTGGTGATCAGGTAGGTGTGGCCCGACTGGTTCGACAGCGACACCGCACCCCGCTGGGTGAACTCGGCGTCCTGCCGCGCGGCCTCGCGGAAGACGAGGCTTGAGGCGCTCTCGTCCCAGACGATCTCGGTGCGATAGGCGTAGACGGCGGCCGGATCCTCGAACGACGGCCGCAGGGTCAGGTACTCGCCCTCCAGCCAGGTCACGGCCGGCCGCGAATAGGCGCCCAGCGCCTCGGGCGCCAGGCCGGCGACGGCGGCCGGAGCCTGCCGGGCGGGCGCGCGCAGCGGCTGCTCCAGCGCCTCCTCCAGCCGGATGGTGGTGGCCAGGGTGAACGGCCGGCGGCCGCTGAGGGCCTTTTCCAGGGTCGAGATGCTGATCCGGGCCCGGTCGGCCAGTTGCTGGCGCGACATCCGGCGACGCGCCAGGGCCTCGCGCACGCTGGCGGCGATGGCCAGGCTCTGTTCGTCGGGCAGCTCGGCTTCCGGCGCCAGGGTCATCGGGAGGGCCTCACGAATCCGCACATTTCCGCACACTGCGGCGCCGAACCGGGCGCGACAAGCCTGCCTGCGGACAAGCTGCACGGATCCCTCACGAAGAATGCAAATCCCGCCGCTCGCGACGGCGCCGGCCTGTGACCACAAGGAAGATCACCTGCTTTCGAGCCCCAAGGAGATCCTTCCATGTCCGCTCAAGACGTCGGCGCGCCCAAGCCCCGCGTCGCCTCCGGCGCCCGCCCCCGCCGCTGGTTCGCCATCCTCTGCGAAGCCTTCGCCCTGGGGCTGCTGCTGCTCGTGGCGCTGGCCGGAACCGGCCGCGCCGCCGAGGGCGCCGAGCCGGCGGCGGGCGGCCTGATCATGCGCGCCAAGGGCGGCGACCAGGTGGTCGAGGCCGTGCGCCTGGGAACCGACATCGACATGACGGTCAGCGGCCTGACCGTGCGCGGCCGCGTCACCCAGGCCTTCCGCAACGACACCGGCCACTGGGTCGAGGCCGTCTATGTCTATCCGCTGCCGCAGGACGGGGCGGTCGACACCCTGAAGATGGTGGTCGGCAAGAAGGTCATCGTCGGCGAGATCAAAAAGCGCGCCGAGGCCCAGGCCATCTACGACGCCGCCAAGGCGCAGGGAAAGAAGGCGGCCCTGGTCGAGCAGAACCGCCCCAACATGTTCACCAACGCCGTGGCCAACGTCGCGCCCGGCGAGACGGTGCTGGTGCAGATCGAGTACCAGGCCCCCGTCGCCGTCTCGGCCGGCGAGTATTCGCTGCGCCTGCCGCTGGTCGTGGCCCCGCGCTACGCCTCGCCCGGAACGGCGCCGAGCCCCGAAAGCCGCGCCACGATCGTCGACCCCAAGGTCGCCGGCGCGATCAATCCCGTCACCGTGACCGTGCATCTGCGCGCCGGCTTCCCGCTGGGCGCGGTGACCAGCGCCAGCCACGCCGTCGACGTCCGCGACGAAAAGGGCGGCAAGGTCATCACCCTGGCCAGGGGCCAGGTTCCGGCCGACCGTGACTTCGTCCTGACCTGGAAGCCCGTGCCGATGGCCGCGCCCGGCGTCGCCCTGTTCCGCGAGAAGGTCGCCGGCGCCCACTACGTGCTGGCCCAGGTCACCCCGCCGATCGCCGCCCGCGCCGCGCCGCCGCCGGCCCGCGACATCATCTTCGTCATCGACAATTCCGGCTCGATGGGCGGGGAGTCGATGCGCCAGGCCAAGGCCGGCCTGCTGTACGGCCTTTCCAACCTCAAGCCCGCCGACCGCTTCAACGTCGTGCGCTTCGACGACACCCTGACCGTGCTGTTCGAGGGGGCGGTCGCCGCCGACACGGCTAATCTGACCAAGGCCCGCAAGTTCGTCTCGGGCCTGGAAGCCACCGGCGGCACCGAGATGGTCCCGGCCATGGCCGCCGCTCTGCGCGACGAGAATGGGCGCGCCGACAGCCGCGTGCGCCAGGTGGTGTTCATGACCGACGGCGCGATCAGCGACGAACAGGGCCTGTTCGACGCCATCACCGCCGGTCGCGGCCGCTCCAAGGTGTTCATGGTCGGGATCGGCTCGGCCCCCAACACCTACCTGATGAGCCGCGCCGCCGAACTGGGCCGCGGGACCTTCACCCATATCGGATCGACCGACGAGGTCGAGACGGCCATGCGCACCCTGTTCGACAAGCTGGAAAGCCCGGTGGCCACCAATCTCGTCGCCCGCTTCGAGGGCGCGGGTTCGGACGCCGCCCCCGCCGTGCTGCCCGACCTCTATCGCGGCGAGCCGGTCACCCTGGCCGCGCGCGTCGACGACCTGGACGGCGTGGTGACGATCGGCGGGTTCATCGACGGCCGCCCCTGGGAGACCCGCCTGCGCCTGCGCGACGCCGAAGCCGGCAAGGGGGTCTCCAAGCTGTGGGCCCGTCGCAAGATCACCGACGCCGAGGTCGCCCGCACTTTGGCGCAGATCACCGAGGACGAGGCCGACGCGCGGGTGCTGAAACTGGGTCTCGACCATGGCCTGGTGACCAGCCAGACCAGCCTTGTGGCGGTCGACAAGACCCCCGCCCGCCCGGCCAGCGCCCCGCTGCTGCGCAGCGACCTGCCGCTGAACCTGCCGGCCGGCTGGGACTTCGACGCCCTGTTCAACCGCAAGGCCTCGACCGGAACCGGCGACGCCCCGGCCGATCCCGAGCAGCAGATCGCGCAGCTGGACCTGCCGCAGACGGCCACCGACGCGCCGATGCTGATCCTGGCGGGCCTTGGCCTGATGGCCCTCGCCCTGGCCCTGGGGGCCGGCGGCTGGGCCCTGGGCCGGCGAAGGACCGCGGCGTGAGCCGGCTGGCGATGATCGTGGGAGCCGCCCGTCGGCGGCTCCCCTTCCTGCTTCCGGCCCTGGCGGTCGGAAGCCTGGGCCTGGCGCTTTGCGGCCAGGGCCTTTGGATCCACGCCAAGGCGGCCCTGGCCCAGGTGCTCTTGGAGCGGGCCTTCGACCAGAGCCTCCGCCAGGGCGGCGCGCCGGTGCGCCCCTGGAGCTGGGCCGACACCTGGCCGACGGCGCGCATCGCTTTCCCGCGCCAGGGCGAGCGGGTCATCGCCCTGGACGGCGCCAGCGGCCAGGCCCTGGCCTTCGGTCCCGGCCACGTGGCCGGCACGCCCAAGGCCGGCGACCGGGGCACGGCCGTCTACGCCGCCCACCGCGACACCCACTTCGCCGTCCTGGCCAAGGTCCGCCCCGGCGATCCGATCCTGGTCGAGCGCGCCGACGGCAAGGTCGCGCGCTTCGAGGTGACCGGCGCCAGGGTCGTGCGCTGGGACGCGTCGGGCGTCGATCCCCGCGCCCCGGGACGGGGCCTGGCCCTGGCCACCTGCTGGCCGCTGGATGCGAAGGTCAGCGGCCCGATGCGCTACGTGGTCTGGGCCCGCCCCGTCGAGACAAGCTTGACCTTGTCCGACCTAAACGATCGCAAAGGTATGACCACCTTGACACGATAGGCCTTACCTCGTAGCCGTTCACTCCTGTGACCGCTACCACCCGTATCGCCGCGCAACGGCGGACGGCGGCGGTCGTGAGGAAAAGCGCAAGAGCCACAAGCGCCAGGGGAGTGAAGAGATGTCGTCCAGCCACCGCACGCGCGGAATCCGCCAGGTCCTGATCGGGGCCACTTGCCTGACCACCGCGCTCGTCGCCCTGCCCGCCCTGGCCCAGACGGCGCCCGCGCCGCAGACCGCCGAGCCCGAAGCCGTCGAGGAAGTCGTCGTCACCGGCTATCGCAAGAGCCTGGCCGACGCGACCAACGCCAAGCGCGAAAGCGTCGCCTTCACCGACTCCGTCTTCGCCGAGGACATCGGCAAGTTCCCCGACCTCAACATCGCCGAGTCCCTCAACCGCATCCCCGGCGTGCAGCTGACCCGCGAGATCAACGGCGAGGGCCTGAACGTCACGATCCGCGGCCTGGGCACCAACTTCACCAAGATCCTGCTGAACGGCTCGCAGATCGCGGTGGCCTCGTCAGGTCGCACCGACAGCCAGAACCAGAACCGCGAGGTCGATCTCGACCTCTTCCCCACCGAGCTCTTCACCCGGCTCGACGTGCACAAGACCCCGACCGCCGGCATGGTCGAGGGCGGCGTCGCGGGCGTGGTCAACATGCGCAGCGCCCGCCCCTTCGACTACAAGGGAGGCGGCCAGCTGATCTATTCGCTGCAGGCCGGCAAGAACAACCAGGCCGACGACATCAGCCCGCGCGGCTCGCTGATCGCCTCCAAGACCTGGGAGACCCCGATCGGCGATTTCGGCCTCTTGGGCGGCGTCGCCATCGCCCGCACCAAAAGCACCACCACCGGCTTCGAGAGCGTCGGCTGGTCGAACGCCAACATGACCTGCACGGGCTGCAACGTGACCGGCGGCAACAACTTCAACTGGGCCTCGACCGTGCCGGCGGGCGTCAACTCGAACGGCCTGACGCCGGGCCAGGCGATCGACAACGCTCTGCTGGCCTCGCTGAACCCCGGCACGACCCTGCAGCAGCTTTCGGACGCCCAGCTTCCGCGCCTTGGCCGTGACAGTTGGAGCTCGGGCGAGCGCGACCGCGACTCCTACGTCCTGTCGGCCGAGTGGCGCCCCAACGACCAGCTGAACGTCTATTTCGACACCCTCTATTCCAAGGGCAGCCGCTCGTTCGAGCGCATCGACATGAACTGGGTCGTGCGCAACTCCAACTTCATGGTCCCGGTGGGCGTGAAGGTGAGCGGCGAGGGCGTGGTCACCGAAGGCGCCTTCCTCAATTCGCAGTTCTTCCTCGAGTACCGTCCCTACGAGGAGGACGTCGAGGTTCTGAACCTCAATCCCGGCTTCACCTGGCGCCCCAACGACTGGATCAAGCTGGACGGCCAGGTGAACTGGAGCCGCAGCGTCTTCTTCCGCGAGGCGCCGACGGTGCTGTTCAACACCCCGCTGAACTCGGGCCTGAACGTGACCTACGCCAACGGCGGCGGCGACTATCCGTCGATCAAGGCCAACAAGGACCTCAACGACCCGGCGCTGGGCTGGGTGTGGGCCGGCGGTCGCGTCAACGTGCAGGCCGAAAAGCGCGTCACCCAGACCAAGGGCGCCCACTTCGACCTGACCCTGGGCGACGACAAGGGAACCAACTTCAGGTTCGGCGTCGCCTATGACGACGTCGGCCGCACGATCACCGCGCTCGACAACTCCGCCCGCTGGCAGGCCTTCACCTGCGGCGGCGGCGGCGTGACGCCGCAGAGCCCCGCCCCCGCTCCGGTCCCTGCCTGCGACGGCCGCGCCGGCTCGGCCATCCCGCAGGCCAGCCTCGCCAGCTACATCAAGCAGGGTCCGCTGGGCTTCATCACCCTCGACAAGGACCGCTTCTTCGCCGACAGCAACTATCAGGCCTTCCTCGACAGCGCCCCGTTCTCGGCGGCGGCGGCCACCGGCGCGGCCTCGGGCCTGATCCGCGAGAAGACCACCGGCGCCTATGTCGAGTTCAACGGCGCGACCCAGGTGCTCGAGCGCGACCTGCGCTTCAACCTCGGCGCCCGCTACTACTCCACCGACCAGACGATCGAGGGCCCGCAGACCGTCAACGGCGTGCTGTCGTTCCTGTCGCGCACCAGCAACTACGATGGCCTGCTGCCGTCGTTCAACGTGGCCTGGAACCTGCGCGAGGACCTGATCGTCCGCGCCTCGGCCTCGCGCACCGTCACCCGTCCCAACCCCAGCGCCATGCTGCCGGGCACCACCTTCTCGGACCCCTCGGCGCAGCAGGCCAACCAGGGCAATCCGAACCTGCAGCCCTACACGTCCAACAACTTCGACATCGGCGGCGAATGGTACACCGGCGGCGCCGGCTACATCGGCGTGGCCCTGTTCCGCAAGGAGCTGACCGGCTTCACCGTCAACGGGACCAACACCATCCCGTTCAGCCAGCTGGGCGTGCCCTTCGACCAGCTGACCAACCTGCAGCAGCAGGCCATCAACAACCGCGGCGGCCCCGACGCGGCGACGGTCACCGTGCAGCAGCAGGTCAACGCCGACGGCGTGCTGACCATCCTGGGCCAGGAAGTCACCTGGGCGCAGCCGCTGGACTTCCTGCTCGATGGCGCGGGCTTCACCGCCAACGCCACCCACGTCGAGCAGAACGCGCGCGGCAACGGCGCGCCGGCCCAGGCCGTCGGCATCTCGCCGTGGACCTACAACGTCACCGGCTATTACGAGAAGCACGGCGCAACCGTGCGCCTGTCCTACGTCTGGAACGACGCGCAGATCTCGTCGGGCCCGGGCCAGAACGGCATCCCGGTCGCCACCATCAACACCGACGCCCGCGGGCAATGGGACCTGTCGGCCAGCTACCAGTTCGACAACCTGCCGACCCAGCCGCGCGTCAGCCTCGACGTCATCAACATCACCGAGGAGGCCCAGCGCAGCCCGTTCCAGTGGGACAGCGCCGCCTACACCTACTACCAGCCCGGCCGCCAGATCATGCTCGGGATCCGCGGCAAGTTCTGATCCCAATCCTCGCTTCGCGCGGACAACCTTCCCAGTACCGCGCGGCTCGGCGGCGCATCCTCCCCGGATGCGCCGCTTTTTTTGACCATCGTTCGCAAATGCGCTCTAGGGTGCGCCCATGGACTTCGAGCCCGGCCCGCCTCCCGAGACCCTTTCCGAACAGCCCGCCAAGCGCCGTGGCCCCGGCCGGCCGCGCGACCCCGAGGTCGAGCGCCGCCTCAAGCGCGCCTCGCTGGAGGTGCTGGCCCAGCACGGCATGTCGGGCCTGACCCTGGAGAAGATCTGCGACAAGGCCGGCGCCCCGCGCGCCACCTTCTATCGCCGCTGGGCCACGCCGATGCAGGCGGTGGGCGAGGCCTTCAACGAGGCCTTCCTGTTCGAAAGCCTGCCCGACACAGGCGACGTGGTCAGCGACCTCGTCGCGCTGGGCCAGGCGATGGTCGACCTCTACAACGACCCCGTCGTCGGCCCGTGCATGAGCTTCCTGATCGCCGAGAGCCGGGTGCGGCCCGAGCTGTTCCAGAACGGACAGGAAGACTTCCAGCGCCGCCGGGCCCACAACCGCCAGGTCGTCGAACGCGCCATCGCCCGCGGCGACATCGCCGCCGACACCGACGCCGACCTGGTGATCGACGTCCTCAGCGGCCTGGCCATGAACAACCAGGCCACCCGCCGTCCGCTGACCCCACAGATGCTGGAGTTCGTGGTGCGGCGACTGCTCTGCCTATGATCCCTCTCCCCTTGCGGGAGAGGGTGGCCTCCCGCAGGGAGGTCGGGTGAGGGGTCGCACAGACCTTCAACGCCGCGCCAGCCTGACCGCTGTCGCGGCGTTCTTCATTTGAGAAACCCCTCATCCGTCGACTTTGTCGACACCTTCTCCCGCAAGGGGAGAAGGATCACTTGCACACTTGAAAACAAACCAACCAGACGGTATCTTACAAACCTCCCTAGCCGAGGTCTTCCGTGTCCGTCCCCGCTTCCGCCTACGCCATGCTCGCCGGCGCCATCGCCGCCGAGGTGGCGGGCACCACCTTCCTGCAGAAGTCCGAGCAATTCACGAAACTGCTGCCCAGCCTGGCTACGGCCGGGCTCTACGCCCTGGCCTTCTTCCTGCTGTCGATCGCGCTGAAGCACATGCCGCTGGCGGTCGCCTACGCCATCTGGAGCGGGGTCGGGATCGTGCTGACGGCGGTGATCGGCGCGGTTCTCTTCCGCCAGATGCTGGACCTGCCGGCGATGATCGGCATCGGCCTGATCGTCAGCGGCGTGGTCGTCGCCCAACTGTTCTCGCGCACCCTGGGTCACGGATGAACGTCACCGCCTACAATCGCCCCAAGCAGCCCGAGCAGGTGCGCCGCGCCCTGCTGGAGGCCGCCGTCGCCCTGGCCGAGGAGCAGGGCCTGGGCGGGATCACCGTCCAGGCGGTGGCCGAACGCGCCGGCGTCACCAAGGGTGGACTGTTCCACCACTTCGCCAACAAGCAGGTGCTGATCGACGCCGTCTTCGACTTCATGCTGGAGCAGATGGAAGAGGCGCTGGACCGGCTGATGGCCGAAGACAGCGGGCACGGCTGCTTCACCCGCGCCTATGTGGTCTCGACCTTCGAATGCTGCGACCAGGCGCTCAGCGGCCAGGCCCTGACCATCTCGATGGTCACCGACCCGGCGCTGCGCCACCGCTGGGGCCGCTGGATCGACGAGCGCCTGGTGCGCCACGCCGACACCGATTCCGACCCGCGCCTGCGCGTCGTGCGCCTGGCCGCCGACGGCTACTGGTTCGCCCGCGTGCTGCATGAAGGCGACCACGGCAGCGAGACGCCGCAGGACCTGCAGGCCCGGCTGATCGCCATGACCCGGGAGACCTGACCATGGCCTTCCTTCGCCTGCACTGGGCGCTGCTGCCGGAGACGCCGCCCGCCGACGCGTCCGCGCCCCAGCCGGAAGCGCCGCGGGAGCCGCCGGCCGAACCGCCGCTGGAGACCCCGGCGGCGGCCTGACGCCTACCCCGCCGAAAACCCGTCGACGAAGCCCGGCACCCGTTCGGGCGGCATCGGGCGGCTGAAGTGATAGCCCTGCACCTGGTCGCAGCCATAGGCGGCCAAGGCGTCCAGCTGCTCGCGGTCCTCGACGCCCTCGGCGACCACCTTCATGCCCATGGACGAGCCCAGCGTGATCACCGCCTTCACGATGGCGGCGTCCTCGGCGTTCTGGACGAAGCCCTTGTCGATCTTCAGCCGGTCGATCGGGAACTGGCGCAGGTTGGCCAGGCTGGCGTAGCCGGTGCCGAAATCGTCGAGCGCGATCATCACGCCGGCGGCGTGCAGCTTGCGCACCGTGTCGCTGACCACGTCCGAGGCCCAGCCCATATAGACCGTCTCGGTGACCTCGATGGTCAGGCGATCACACGGCACGCCCCAGCGGGCCAGGCGCTCCTGCACCTCCTCGGCCAGGCGACCGGAGCGGAACTGGGCGGCCGAGATGTTGACCGCCACCCGGCCGAACTCGATCCCGGCGTCCAGCCAGTCGCGCATCTGCTTCAGCGCCGTCTCGAAGGCCACCTCGCCCAGCTTCAGGGAGAGGTCCTGGTCCTCGAAGGCGGCCATGAACCGGTCGGGCGTCAGCACGCCCTGCTCGGGGTGGGCCCAGCGCATCAGCGCCTCGAACCCGGCCACCGAGCCGCTCTCCAGGTCGATCACCGGCTGGTAGTAGAGGATGAACTCGTCGGCCTCGATCGCCGCGCGCACGTCGCGCAGCAGCTCCAGCCGCTGCTCCAGGGCCGATCGCATCGACGGGTCGAACAGGATCGAGCGGTTGCGCCCCTCGTCCTTGGCCCGATAGAGGGCGATGTCGGCGTTCTTGAAGATGTGGTGCGGGTCGGCGTCGGGATCGCCGTGCAGGGCGGCCCCGATGCTGGCGCTGACCGAGAAGCTGCGCCCCCCGTGCTGGATCGGCTGGCGCAGCAGGTCCTGCAGCGACTTGATCGGCCGCAGCATGTCGCCCTCGCCGTGCAGCCCGCGCAGGATCACCGCGAACTCGTCGCCGCCGAGGCGGGCCACCGTGTCGCCCGAGCGGAAGGCGTGGCGCAGCACGTCGGCCAGGCGCCGCAGCAGCGCGTCGCCGGCGTCGTGGCCCAGGGTGTCGTTGATGTCCTTGAAGTGATCGACGTCGATCATGATCAGGCCGAAGATCTCGCCGACCATCTCCGAGGCGTCGACCGCCTCCTGGAACTTGCGCTGGAAGTAGGCGCGGTTGGGCAGGCCGGTCAGCGGGTCGCGGAAGGCCAGGTTCTCGACGGCCTCGGTCTGGCGGCGGCGGTCGGTGATGTCCTTGAACAGGTTGACCAGCCGCTCGGGCTTGCCGTCGGCGCCCAGGAAGCGCTTGCCGACCGAACGCACCCAGGTCTCGACCCCGTCGTCGCGGTTGAGCCGGAACTCGAACACGGCCGCCTCGCCGTCGCGGCGGGCGCGCATGATCTGGGCCATGCGCTCGCGGTCGTCCTCGTGCACGATCTCCAGCGGATCGCGGTCGAACAGGCACCACTTCTCGAGCTCGGGACAGGTGCCCGAGACATAGACCTCGCCGGTCTTCAGATCGACCTCGCGCACCATCAGGTCGTCGAGCGCCAGCGCCAGCTTCAGCCGCTGCTCGTTGCGCTCGGCCCGAAGCGCCGTCTGGGCGTAGCCGGTGACGTCGCGCGCGGTGACCATGACCGCGAAGATCACGCCCTCGTCGCTGCGGCAGGCGGCGAACTCGCTGCGCCAGATGCGCTGCACGCCGTCGCTGACCTGGGCGCGGTAGCGCGAGAACGGCTCGCCCGAGGCCAGACAGCGCTCAAGGCTCTCGACGTCCTCCAGGTTCATCAGGCAGCGGGCGAAGGCCTCGCCGGGCTGGAGATCGGGGGTCAGCGCCTCGTCGCGCCACTCGGGGCTGACGGCGACCAGGCGGCCGCTGCGGTCGATCAGCGCCGCGGCGAACGGCGCGTGCGCGACGAAGGCCTCGAACGAGGCCATTCGAAGCCGCAATTGCGCGTGGATGTCTTCGGCCGCCATGGACGGCGCGGGCTTAAGGGCCATGGAGAGCATTCTGCTGTCGGCTTCCCGACGTTGTTCTTGGACGCATCCTCAACCGCACAGTGAAACGCTCTTCCATAAGAAAAGGTATCTTTCGACGAACCTCGTTCTGCAGCGTCGAAAACCCGACCGACGACCCGGTTGGCGACGATTTTGCCTGTCGTCCTGCGGGCGCCATGAGAAATCCTGCGGGTCCCGCGCACGGCGCCGCATTGACATTCGGCGCCGTCGCTCCGAAAACGCGGCCGCGTTACGTCCGTCCCAGAAAGCCGCCAAGTTCCGATGACCTACATCGTCACCGACGCCTGCATCCGCTGCAAGTTCATGGACTGCGTCGAGGTGTGCCCGGTGGATTGCTTCTACGAGGGGGAGAACACCCTCGTGATCAATCCGGACGAATGCATCGACTGCGGCGTCTGCGAGCCGGAATGCCCGGTCGACGCCATCAAGCCGGACACCGAGGACGACGCCGACGGCAAGTGGCTGCGGATCAACTCCGAATACGCCAAGGTCTGGCCGAACATCACCGTGAAGGGCGAGCCGCCGGCCGACCGCGCCGACTTCGAGCGCGAGACCGGCAAGTTCGAGAAGTACTTCAGCGAAAAGCCCGGCAAGGGCTCCTGATCCCCGCAAAATACAGCGTTTGGCGGTCGGATTCGGGCCGCCATACCCCAGGTTGGGGTCGCAAGCCTTTCATGAGGCTGATTTTTATGCTATTGTCGCCCTCGACGTGACGGGTGCGGCCTCGCACCTGCATGTCTCGTGGAAGACGACAGCCGTTCCAACGGCTCGCCCGATCGAAGGCGAAGGGTGACTTAAGAGACACTCCAAATCCTGATCCGACTTGGCCCCGCCTCTCCGACGGTCGGGTTGCTATCGCCTTTTGGGATGTTTGGAAACGGCGTTTTGGGCGCAAGCCCAATTTTATGAGGACGAACGAATGAGCAAGAGCGGTCTGGAATTCTCGGTCGGCGATCACGTCGTCTATCCCGCCCACGGCGTGGGGACGATCCAGGGCATCGAGACCCAAGAAGTGGCCGGGATGTCGCTCGAGGTTTACGTCATCACCTTCGACCACGAGAAGATGACCCTGCGCGTTCCGACCAAGAAGGCCAAGGTCGCCGGCCTGCGTCCGCTGGCCGAAGGCGACGTCGTCAGCCAGGCCCTGACCACCCTGAAGGGCCGCGCCCGCGTGAAGCGCACCATGTGGTCGCGTCGGGCCCAGGAATACGAAGCCAAGATCAACTCGGGCGACCTCGTCTCGATCGCCGAGGTGGTTCGCGACCTGCACCGCGCCGAGAACCAGCCGGAACAGTCCTATTCGGAGCGCCAGCTCTATGAATCGGCCCTGGACCGCATGGCCCGCGAAGTCGCCGCCATCGAGCGTATCGACCGCGAAGCCGCCATCGGCATCCTGACCAAGTCGCTGGTCAAGGCGGCCTAAGGCCTCCTTCCTCCTACGACGTTTTCGAAGACGCCCCCGGCCTGGCCGGGGGCGTTTTTCGTTGGGCGACGCCCCTTCCGGCCCAGATCCTGCTGCGCCGCCTGCGCTCGACCGATGCGCCGCAGGTGCAGGTCGAGACTTCGCCTGATCCGGACAGCGAGCCCGTCCTCACCGGCGGGGCTTTCACGCGTTCGACGCCAGACCGCCTTGGAACGCCCTGATGTTCGCCGGCATCTCGGACGGAACATCGAAGGTCGCAGCTGCGCCGGTCGCGCGAGCGGCCGGGGCCTGGGATCGGCAGGCGGACGGCGTCATGCCGAACGCCGCGCGAAAGGCGCGTCCGGCGGCGGTGTGGTTTTCGAAGCCCCAGCGCCGAAGGACCGCGACGATCGGCTCGCGCCCAAGGGACGAATCCGACAGGTCGCGAAACACGCCGGTCAGCCGCCGCCCGAGAATGTACCGCCCGACGCCGCCATAGGGCTCGAACATCCGGTAGAGTGTCGGACGGGTCACGTAGAACTGGCTGGCGAGCGCGGCCGGACCAAGGGCCGGATCGCCGAGGTCCCGGTCGATGCGTCGGCGGATGGCGCGGAACTGGCTCCTGCGCAGCTCGGCGCGGGTCGCCGCCCGGCTCTGGGTGTTGGCCCGCACGACGCCGGCCAGCAGGGCCGCGGTGGAGCGGCTCCACGCCAGACCTTGCTCCACCGTCAGCTCGGGACCTCGGAGCCACATCTCGTCCAGGTGCTCACGAATGGCGACGCCGGCCTCGCTGTCACGGCGAAGAACCAGCCCATGAACGTCGCCGACGTCCGCCAGCAGCGGCGACAGCAGGTCCCGCGCGACGATGGCGGAGAGATTGTCGATCCCCTCGGTGCGCAAGGCTGCCGGGCGGGACAGGTCGAGCATACAGATGTCGCCCGGCCGAACCTCCTGGTCGGCGCCGTCCAGGGTCAGGACGAAGCCATGCCGCCGATAGTATTGGACGTGAAACTGATCGACGCCCGTCCGCGCGATGAGCTGGGGTGCCCGGACCATGACCGACGCCGGACCGCGAGATACGCCCAGCTTGATGGGCCCATAGTCATAGAGGTCGAAGTCCATGGCGTAGCCGACGCGGCCCTCGGGCGACGGCGCATCCAGCTCGAACATCATCGCCAGCAGCTCGCGGCAGGCGGCGAAACTGTCGGCGTAGTCGGCGCCGATGCGCGCGGCCAGATGCGGCAGACGATCCTGCTGAACGCCCTGCGGCATTCGTCCCCCCCGTGGCCAAGCTGCGGCCCTGCTCTCTTTTAGCGCGATCCGGCCGCGGCGACTTTCGACCAGCCGTCTCAATCGACGCCGCCGCCGATCTTGGCGCCGGCCCAGATCACAACCACTCTGGCCCGCTCACCGGAGCCCCGCCATGGCCGCAGAGCCCAAGACCCGTCCCACGACTGCCAGCGTCGACGACTTCCTGGCCGCCTCGCCACCCGTTCGCCAGGCCGACGCGGCTGTCGTCCGCGACCTGCTGGCCGAGATCGCCGGCGCGCCGGCGGTGATGTGGGGGCCGTCGATCGTCGGCTTCGGATCCTATTCGACCGGCGGCGCCAAGCCGATGGACTGGCCCCTGCTGGGCTTCTCGCCGCGCAAGACCGAGCTGGTGCTGTACTTCGCCTCCGACTTTCCCGAGCGCGAGGCGCTGCTGGCCCGTCTGGGCAAGCACCGCAGCAGCGTCGCCTGCGTCTACGTCAAGCGCCTGGCCGACATCGACATGGCCGTGCTGCGCCAGATCGCCGAGGCTTCGGCCGCCTGGACCCGCAGCGGCCACACAAGCTGCTGACAAGCGCCACAGTCGCGCCCCAAGGTTGAGCTCCCCTGCCCTGTACGCAGAGGGGGAGGCGACGATGGCCAAGGCGGTGCTGATCGCGATCACGACGGCCATGAGCCTGTCGGCGGCGGAGCCCTCCGCCCCGCTATTGCGCAATCCCGGCTTCGAGCCCGGCGACGACGGCGCACCGCCGGCGGGCTGGTTCGTTCCCGACGTCGTGCGCCAGGCCGGCTTCCGGTTCGAGACCAGCAGCGAGGCGCCCGCCACGGGTCCGACCTCGGGCCGGCTGTGGCGCGCGGCCGGCGCCGACGACCAGGGCCCGCCGCCTCAGGGGACGATCCTGCAGGCCCTGAACCTCGAGGGTCTTCGCGGCCATCGCATCCGCTTCTCGGCGATGCTGCGCAACGGCGAGACCGGCGGCGCCGCGGGGCTGTGGCTGGCGGTCGACGGTCCGGACAGACAGCCGCCCACGCTCGACAACTCCATCGACCGCGCTCCGACCTCACGCGGCTGGACCCGCGTCTCGGTCGAGGCCTATGTGCCCGCCGACGCCAGGGGCGCCCGCGCCGGCCTGGTGCTGCGGACGGCCGGCGACGTGCGCATCGACGACGCCCGCCTGGAGGACCTGGGGCCGACCGATCCGGTCCCGACGGGCGAGGCCAAGGCCTATCTCGACCGCGCCCTGGACCTGATGCAGCAGCACCACCTCAACAGCGCCAAGGCCGACTGGCCGGCCTTGAGGGCCCGCGCCTACGCGGCGACGGCCGGCGCGACCCGACCCGCCGAGACCTATGCCGCCATCCGCTCGACGATCACCGCGCTGGGCGAACGCCACACCTTCCTGAGGCCGCCGCCCACAGCGCAGGCTCCCGGCGGCGCGCCCGTCGCGACCGCCCAGCCGCTGCCCACCGCGCGGATGGCCGGCGGCGTCGCCGTGATCGCCCTGCCCCGCCTGCACAGCCGGGGTCCCGACGGCCGAAAGCCCTACCAGGCGGCGATCCGCGACATCCTGCGCACGGCCGAAGCCGCCGGCGCCTGCGGCTGGATGATAGACCTGCGCGGCCATACCGGCGGCGACATGTACGGCGGCGTCTGGGGCCTTTCGCCCCTGCTCGGGCCCGGACCGCACGGCCGGTTCGTCGCGCTGACGTCCGAGGCCAGGCCCTGGATGGTCGATCCCGACCCCGGCCGGCCCCTGCGCGATCCGGCTGCGCCCGTCGCCGTACTCTTCGGCCCCCGCACCGGCAGCGCCGGCGAGGACGTGGCCATCGCCTTCGCGGGCCGCCCCGCCACGCGCACCTTCGGCCAGCCCAGCGCGGGCTTCACCACCGCCAACACCGGCATGCCCCTGCCCGACGGCGCGGTGCTGGCCCTGACCACGGCCCTCATCGAGGACCGCACCGGCCACGTCCATGATGGACCCCTGGTCCCCGACGAGACCGTCCCTCTGGACCAGGCCGAGGCGGCGGCCGCCGCCTGGCTGGCCGGCCAGGGCTGTTCGGGAGCCGTCGCTAGGCCGGCTTCTTCCGCAGCACCCGGGCCCGGCGCTTCTTCAGCCAGATGACCACGCCGGTGACGCTGAGCGCGGCGACCACCAGGCCCGTCAGCGAGATCAGGATACGGCCGGGAATGCCCAGGATCCGACCCGAGTGCAGCGGGAACTGCGCCTGGACGAAGATGTCGGCCGCCGTGCCCTTCCAGGGCAGGCGCTCGCCCAGGTAACGGCCGTCGGCGCCGTCGTAGTAGAGGTAGGGCGGACCCACGCCGCCGGCCCCATGATCGTCGCCCACCTTGTGGAAGGCCACGCCGTAGATGCCGTAGTGGGCCGAATAGAAGGCCCCGCCGACCGGGGCGGTGAAGCCGCGCGCCTGCGCATCGGCCCGCGCCTTGGCGATGATCGTCTCGTAGGTCTGCTTGGGCAGGATCGGGTTGTCGTGGCTAGTGGGCACGCGGGTGTCGAACGGCGTCGGCGAGACCTTCGAGATCTTCGACATCACCGGATAGAACACCTCGCTGTAGAGGTTCAGCGAGAAGGCCGTGAAGGCCACCACGAACAGCACGCCCCACAGCCACAGGCCGAACGCCCGGTGGATGTCGAAGTTGATGCGGTAGGCGCTGGCCTTGGTCTTGATCTGCCAGGCCGGCTTCCAGCGGCTCCAGAAGCTCTTGGCCGGCTTGCGCCCGTTCGTCCCGCTGGCCGGCAGGGTCAGGTAGAAGCCGACGAAGCAGTCCAGCGTCCACAGCACCGCGATCACGCCCAGCAGCCAGATGCCCCAGCGGTCGATCCCCCAGAACTCGGGAATGTGCAGGGTGTAGTGCAGCACATAGAGGAACGAGACGAAGGTCTCGGTCTTGATCGGCCAGACCGCGCCCCACTCGCGCCGCCCCTGCTCGACGCCCGTCGCCGGGTCGATGAACACCTGGTTGTAGCCCAGCTCGTAGTGCTTGCCGGTCTTGGGGTCCTGGCGGGCCTCGACGCCGATGGCCAGGGTCTCGCCCGGCTCGGCCACCAGCGGGAAGTAGGAGACGATCACCCGGGGATCGCGCGCCTCGACCGCCTTGACGATGTCCAGCGTCGGCAGCGCCGGACCGTCCGACCTGGCGTGCATCAGGTGCGGGTTGAGCACGTCGTCCAGCTCGTGGTCCCACGAGATCACCGCACCGGTCACGCCGGAGATGAACAGGAAGCCGGCCATGATCAGACCCACCCAGCGGTGGATGAAGGTCAGGGTCGGCCGCACGGCCGCGCGGACGGCCTTGGCCGCGCCGGCGGCCTTTCGCACCGGCTGCGCGGCGGGCGGCGCGTAGGGCGTGTCGAGATTGCGCGCGTCCATTCGGCCGCCTCCGGTTGCTCGGAACCAAGCAGAGCCGGCGCGGTCGGTCGCGCCGGCTCCTGGAAGGTATTTCTAAGAATGATTCTTAGAAGCGATAGTCAAGACGGACCGAGGCGTTGCGCGGGGCGGCGTAGTAGGCCTGCCCCCACATCACGCTATTCAGATAGGTCTCGTCGAACAGGTTCTTGATGTTCAGCGTGACCTTGACGTTGTCGGCCAGGTCGGCGCTGCCCATCAGATCGACGACGGCGTAGGCCTTCTGGGTGACGACGAAGGTGTCGAGGCCCGAGATCTCGTCCTGCCAGCGCAGCGCCGCGCCGACCTTGGCGTTGCGCCATTGCGGGAAGCTGTAGGTGGTCGAGACCTTCAGGCTCTTGCGCGGCAGGAAGGTGCGGGCGTCATTGCCGTCCTTGTCCTCGAGCTCCAGCTGGGTCCAGCCGCCGCTGACCTGCCAGCGGTCGGTGACCATGCCGCTGATCTCCAGCTCGTAGCCCTTCGAGGTGGTGTCGACGCCGGTGTAGTAGGTGAAGCCCACCGGGCCCGGATCGCCCACGCCGAACGTGCCGGCGGCGGTCGCCAGGTTCTGCTGCTCGACCTTGAACACCGCGGCGCTGGCGTAGAGCTTGCCGCCGAACCACTCGCTCTTGACGCCCGCCTCGAAGCTCTCGCCCTGCACCGGGTCGAGCTTGCGGTTGCTGGCGTCGACCTCGGCCTGCGGATTGAAGATGTCGGTGTAGCTGCCGTACAGCGACACGTGCGGCGTCAGATCGAAGACGAGGCCGGCATAGGGGCTGGTCTTGGAGACCGTGCGGCCCTGGTCGACGCCGTAGGAGGTGCCCGACGTCTTCTGCTCGACGGCGTTGAAGCCCACCACGCCCTTCAGGCGGTCGGTGAAGTTCAGGTGCGCGGCGCCGAACACGCGGGTCAGGCGGTCCTTGATCTGGGCGGCCGAATAGAGGTCGGTGTAGGTGGTCGGCTCGGCGACGCTGCCCCAGTCATAGACCGACGGATAGGCCGGATAGGTCGTGCCCGACGAGGCGAAGTCCTCGCGCGTCTGCTCGGCGTAGCTGGCGCCGAACACCAGCTGGTGGCTGCGGCCGAACAGCGAGACCGGGCCGTTGAAGGTCACGTCGGCCAGGTCCTGCTTGGACTCCGACGGGTAGTGGCCGACGAAGCCGCCGATGCCCAGGCCCGTGGTCTTGTCCGGATAGCCCGAGGCGTACAGCAGCTTGGCGTTCTGCTCGACGTCCTTGTGGGTGTAGGTGGCCTTGGCGCTCCAGTCGTTGTCGAACAGGTAGGTCGCCTCGACGAAGGCGGTCTTGTCGTTGACGTCCCAGTAGGTCCAGTCGGCCGAGGTGCTGGCCGAGCGCTTGTAGGGAATGCGCGTGCCGTCCGAGAAGCTCAGCGGCAGGGCGCCCCACAGCACGCCGTCGGCCAGGTTGTTCTGCTGCGAATAGCCGCCGGTGACGTTCAGCTTCGGCGTCAGGTCCCACGACAGCACGCCGTAATAGACGTTCCGGTTGACCTTGTAGTGGTCGAGATACGAGTCGCGGTCCTGGTTGGCGTAGATCAGGCGGCCCGACAGCGTGCCCGAGGCGTTCAGCGAGCCCGAGACGTCGGCCTCCAGGCGCTTGTCGTTCCAGGACCCGTACTGGGCCGCGGCCGAGGCCTGGAAGCCGGCGATCGGGCGCTTGCGGATGTAGTTGACCGTGGCCGAGGGATTGCCGACGCCGGTGGTCAGGCCGTTGACGCCGCGCACCACGTCCACGCGGTCGAACAGGATGGTGTCGATCTCGCCGTACTGGATGCCCCAGTTCAGCGGCAGGCCCACGCCGTCGACCTGGAAGTTGGTCACGTCGAAGCCGCGGGCGTTGAAGTAGGTGCGGTCGGTCTCGACCCGCTCGACATTGATGCCCACCACGCGGTCCAGCAGGTCGGTGACGCTGGTCAGGGCGAAGTCGCGGATCTGCTGCTGGCCGACGATGGTCATCGACTGCGGCGTCTCGCGCAGGCTGAGATCCAGGCCGGTCGCGCCGGTCGAGCGGGCGCGGGCGCCGGTCACCACCACGCCGTCCACATTGCTGTCCGCCGCCGCATCCGCCGGGGCCTCGTCGGCATGGGCCATGCCGGCCAGAACGGCCGGGCTCATGGCGGCGGCGAGGAGGAAGGCGCGCAGGGAACGGGGCATCGGGGAGGCTCACATTTCGAGAACGATAATGATTCTCAAAAGCGATTAGTCATCCGCCCCGCCCGTGTCAAACCCGCCTCGGAAGGCTCGCCGTTTTCCACTCCCGCCTGCGTCCTTTCCGCCACGGCGCGGGAAAGTTGCAGGCGGTTAGCGCTACCTATTGTGGCTAGCGAAGCGTGTCGCCCTCATGCCGAAGCCTTGCCGCAAGAGTTCGAATTGCGTCGGAAGCGACACCTTTCCGAACCTTCGGCGCCTTTCGATCCCCGGCGGCGTTCCGGCCTCAGGACCGCCCAGCGCGCAGCGCGCCCCAGCCGACCAGCGCCGACAGCGCCAGCACCACCAGCGGCGGCGGCAAGTGGCCAAGGTCGCGGTGCAGCAGCACGGTCAGCACCGCCGCGCCCATCACGCCGGCGGCCAGGGCGGCCCCCGCCGCCCGCGTCCGTCGAAGCAGCAGCATTGCGGCCGCCGCCAGCTCCAGCACGCCGGTCACGACGTGGAACCAGTCCGGATAGCCCCAGCGACGGTAGCTGGCGGCGATGTCGGGCGGCGCCAGAAGATTGCCGATCGCCCCGAACACGAAGAAACCGGCCAGCAGCCAGGCCAGGATGGGAACCCAGCGCGGGCGTTGCAGGGAAAGGGGCATGGCGTCGGCTCCAGGGGCGCGGCTCCCCCGTGGGAGCGCTTGACCGACGAAGCCTCTAAAACCTCAACCACGGTTGAGGTCAACGCGAGCGAAGGCCCCCGCGGCTACTTAAGGACGTCGCCGATGAAGGCGTCGACCGCCTGGGTATAGGCGCCGGGCAGGCCCAGCGTTCGGTTGATGTCGGCATGGCTGAGCGCCTGGGGCAGCACCGGCGTCGTCACCCCCGCCCGCGCCGTCAGGCCGGCGAAGGCCCTGGCCTCGTCGCACGGCTTGTCGGGCCTCTGGCTGGAGCAGACCAGCAGCATGGGCGCGGCCGAGCGCGTCCACTGGTCCATCGGCGAGACCCTGGCCCAGCCGGCCGGATCGGCGCCGAACGCCTCGTCGTAGAAGGCCGGGTGACGCCGCTCCATGACGGTGGAGACCTTCATGGCGGCGGAATCGAGCACCACCGTCCCGGCCCACGGCCGGCCGACCATGTCGGGCCTGGCCGACAGCAGGGCGGCCAGGTGCGCGCCCGCCGAATGGCCCATCAGCACGATCCGCTTGGGATCGCCGCCCCACTCCCCGGCCCGCGCCTGGACCAGCCGCATCGCCGCCGCCACGTCCTGCGCCTGCCCTTCCGCCACGGCCTCGGGCAGCAGGCGATAGTTGACGCTGACGAACACGTAACCCTTGGGCAGCCAGTGCTTCAGCTTGTTCTCGATCGAGCCGCTGTTGGCCTTGTCGCCGATCTTCCAGGCCCCGCCGTGGACCATGACCAGCACCGGCCCGCCCTGCGCGCCCGGCGGAACATAGACGTCGATCGCCTGCTTGGCCGAGGCCCCGTAGCGGACCTCCAGCTTGCGGGCGCCGGGCGCGATGGCCTGCAGGTCGAGCGGCCGCGCCTCCTCCGCCTGCCGGTCCTGCAGGCGCTGGGCCATCCGCTCGCGCATGCGATCACGCAAGGGCCCCGCCTCGCCGGCGGGCGCCGCGGCCAGGCCGGCGGCGAGGGCGAGGCCGACGAGGCCGAACGCGGTGGTCTTGGTCACGGGGGCTGCTCCGGCGAGACGTGTCGCCAGGACTAACGCCGTCCCGATGACTTTCCGGCGCGCGGCCCGTCAGGCCGCTTGGCCGAACCCATGCACGGCGTCGCGCAGGTGGCCGAAATTGATCGGCTTGGACAGCACGGTGACGTCCTCGAAGCCCTTGCGCGGCAAGGCCCCGTAGCCGGTGGCGAAGACGAACGGCACGCCCTTGGCCCGCAGGGCCTCGGCCACCGGGAACACCATCTCGCCGCCGATGTTGATGTCGAGGACCGCGCCGTCCAGCGACGACTTGCCGTCGTCGAGATAGGCCAGGGCCTCGCCCACGGCGCCGAACGAGCCCGAGACCTCGCAGCCGAGGTCGGTCAGCAGGTCCTCGACCATCATGGCCACCAGCGCCTCGTCCTCGACGATCATGATCCGACGCCCGCTCATGCCGCCGCCAGCCTTTGCGACAGGGGCGCGCGGAAGGTGAAGGTCAGGCCCTCGGGCGCGAAGTCCAGCACGGCCGCGCCGCCCAGGTCGCGCGACAGGCCCCGGCGGATCAGCCGCGAGCCGAAACCCTCGTCCTTGGGCTCGGGCGGCGCCACCAGCGGGCCGCCGCGCTCGCGCCATTCCAGGGCGAAGGTGGGATGGGCGCCGCCCTCGTCCTCGACGCGCCAGGTGACGAAGACCTTCCCGGCCGGCGCCGACAGCGCGCCGTACTTGGCGGCGTTGACGATCAGTTCGTGCAGGGTCATGTGCACCGCCACCGCCGCTTCGGGCGTGATCTCGATCGGCGGCCCCTCGACCACGAAGCGACCGTCCTCCAGCCCGCCGAACGGGCGCATGGCTGCGGCCAGGATCTCGCGCAGGTGGGCCTTGCCCCAGGCCTGCTTGGTCAGGAGTTCGTGGGCCTGCGACAGGGCCAGCAGGCGCGATTCGAAGGACTCGTTGAAGGCCTGCGGCGAGGCGGCCGTGCGCAGGGTCTGGCTGGCGATCGACTGCACCGAGGCCAGGGTGTTCTTCACCCGGTGGTCCAGCTCGCGCATCAAGAAGGTGCGCCGCTCCAGCTCCTTGTTCAGCGAGGCGTGCAGCCGGCCGCTCTCCAGCGCCGCGGCGGTGGCGCGGGCCATCACCTGCAGCTTGGCCACGATCTCCGGCGGCGGCGTGTGCTCATTGGCCCAGTAGGCGCCCAGCGCCGCGATCGGATCGCGGGTGCGCACCGGGGTCATCACCAGGCTTTTGACGAAGGTCGGGCGGTAGGCGTCGTGCGGGATGCGGTCGTCCTGGTAGATGTCGGGGATCACCACCGTCTGGCGGTTCAGCATCGACCAGCCCGAGATGCAGGCGGTCAGGGGGAAGCGCTTGCCCTTCCACAGCGGGCCGATCGCGTCCTCGTCCAGGTACCAGCAGCAGTCGTTGTCGCGCAGCACGAAGGCCACGCCATCAGCCCCCGAGATTCGGCGCGCAGACGAGCGCACCACCGCGGCCACCTCATCGATGGTCCGGGTGGCAGAGAGTTCCTCGATCGTTTCGACCAGGGTCAGAAGGGCGGAATCGTCTTCGCCGTCCGACAGGTCGTGCTCGGCCATATCCAACATACGAAAGGACGCTCGCGTATCCACTGGGGCCCGAGCCTAGCACGCGCGGGGAAGACAACAACAAGAGGCGTGATTACGCACGCATCTACTCACGGTTGCCGGGAAGGTTAACAGAGTCTTCCGGACGACGCACAGTCGAACCAGATCAAGGCTTTGAAGCGGCGCCTTGAGCTGTTTCCGCCCCGCGCCCTTGCGACAATCCGCCGCGCCGCCGCGACGGTCAGGCTTCGCACCCGGCGCAACATGCGCTATGGACCCTCTCCGCCGCGCGCGCGGCCCGGTAGCTCAGCAGGATAGAGCAGCGCTTTCCTAAAGCGAAGGTCGGGGGTTCGAGTCCCTCCCGGGCCGCCATGCGTGTTGTTGCCGCCCCTCCCCGCGCGCACCGACGCGTCCGCTAGAACCTCGCGATCAGCGAGACTTCCATGCGGCGCTTCAGCGGGTCGTCTTCCGACCAGCGGTCGAAGAGGTTGCGCACGCCAAGCCGCAGTTCGGTCTCCGACGCGCCGGCGGACCGGGGCAGTTCCCAGGCCAGGGAGAGGTCGACCGTGGCGCGTTCGGGCAGCGCTGTCGGGACGTTGGCGTCGATGTAGCGGACGGCGGCCGAGGCGGCGAAGTGGTCGGTCGTCCAGCGCGCCCCGACCGCGCCCCGCCACCGGGGCACGCCGCCGTCCGGCGTGCGCTTGTAGACGCCGGAGTCGGCGGGAAGGTTCAGGCGCAGCGTCGGTTGCCAGGTCAGGGCGGCGCTGAGGCCAAGGCGCCCGCCGGCCAGGTCCAGATCGTGCTCGGCGAGCATGTCCACCGCCTGCATCAGGCTGGAGCCGCTGTTCTCGAAGAGGTCGCGCACCTCCAGGATGCGGCCGCCCGTATAGCCCCTGGCGCGGTCGGCGTCGGTCAGGGGGGCGCGGATCACCGCGCCGGGAAAGCGGTCCTCGTTGAGGATGTAGAAGTCGGCGCCGCGCGAGGCCTGCACGATCAGGTCGCGTCCCTCGATGCGCGTGTAGTCGACCGACAGGCGCGTGCGCGGCAGCAGCGGCGAGGCCAGCACCACGCCCGCCGAATAGGTCCGGGCCAGGTCGGGCCGAAGATCGGGAGGCGCGCCCCAGACGTAGCGGAACCAGCCTTCCGCATAGACGGGCTGGCTGGGGTTGCGCTTAGGGTCGACGACGAAGCCGGTGGACATGCTGGTCGTGGTCGAGACCATGTGCGGCTCGGGCAGCTGCCCGCCCGAGGCGTAGGCCGCGCGCAGGATCAGGCCGTTGACGGGCTCGGCCTTCACGCCCAGCAGGTAGAGGTCGGCCGACTTGTCCAGCGGCGGCGCGGGCGAGCCGTTGAAGATGCGGATGTGGCCGGCCTGGCGCCGGGCCGCGGCCTGGAGCTCCAGTCCCCGCACGCCCACCACCCCTTCCAGCGGCGCGCGCAGCTCGGCGAACAGCGAGCGCGAGCGGGCGGAGACGTGGTTGTCGGGGTGGTTGGAGAAATGCGGCAGCCCCTCCCACAGCTGCTGGGCGGTCAGCGACAGCGTCAGGTCGCGACCGCCGATCCGGGCGACCGGGCCCGAAGCGCGCAGCGAGATGTCCTCCAGCCGCGAGGCGGCATAGGGCGGCGCAGGCGCCCAGGCGGCCTCGTAGCGGGCGAGATCGGCCAGGAACCTGGCCTGGTCGCCGAACGGGTTGGGCGCGGGCCGGCCGTCGCCGGGCGCCACGCCGCTGGCCACCGTCGACCAGGCCAGCGCCTCGTAGCCGGTCTCGGCGCTGATGGTGGTGGTGCGGGCCCCGCCCACGGCGTAGTCGACGCCGCCGCGCCAGCGCGCCGGCAGGTCGAACACCAGCCCGGCCGTGAAGCGGCGCGAGATCACCCGGCTGCGAGTGTTTCCCGAGACGAAGGGCACGGGCGCGACCAGCTCGACGGGGCTCGTTCCCGAAAGCTTCGCCGCCGCGCCCTGGCCCGGCGTCAGCCAGGTCGAGAACGCCCCGGAGGCGGTGGGATAGAGGTCCAGGCTGGAGAGATAGATGTAGTCGAGATAGGCCTCCGCGCCGCGCCACAGCCTCTGGCGGACATTTACCAGGACCGCGTCGGTGCGGCTGTCGGTCGACAGCAGGCGGTCGCGGTGGGCCGGGGCCAGGCCCGGCGCCGACTGGCCGGCGTTGCGGATCAGCACCGTCTCGATCGGCGTCGAGCCGTCGTAGTCGGCGGGGATGTAGCTCTTCAGCATCGAGACGCCGCCGACCGTGAAGGGGCCGTTGACGCCGAACAGGGTGATCCCGTTGCCCGGCGGCCGGCTGTAGGCCTGGCCGGACTTGAGCAGCGCCCCATCCAGGGGGGCGTAGGCCTCGGCCCGATCCCCATAGGCCACGCCGTTGAAGCGCTTCTGGCCGTAGCGGACCATCACCGCCGTGCCGCCGTCGTCGGCGCCATAGCCGATCCGGGCGTCGAAGCGGCTGTAGCCGCCGTCGCCGCCCTCGCCCACACCGGCGGTGGCCGCGACCTCGGCCCCGCGATAGTCGCGGTCGAGCACCAGGTTGACCACGCCGTTGACCGCGCCCAGGCCATAGACGGCGCCGCTGCTCGACCCCAGGGTCTCGATCCGGCCGATCGCGGCCAGCGGAATGGGGCCGACATCGGCCTGCAGCAGGTAGTCGTAGTTCGGGATCGCCGGCATGCGCCGCCCATCGACGAGCAGCAGGGTCCTGGACTGGGCGTTGGGATCGCGGAAGGCGAAGTTCGAGCGCGACGGCGGCAGGCCCTGCGCCGTGCGCGGGATCGACTGGCGGCTGTCGCCGTTGCTGGTCAGCCAGGTCTGCAGGAAGTCGTCGGCCGAATGGGACTGGGCGGCGCGCAGCGTGCTGCGCTCGAACACCCGATAGGGCTGGATGTCGTCGGGATCGCGCCGCTGGTCGACGTTCTGGGTGCGCACGCCCACGACCAGCAGTTCGGGCAAGGCCACCGGACCGGAGGTTTCCTCGGACGGCGCGCCGCGCCCGGCTTTCACCACATAGACCCCGGCCTCGACCCGTTCGAACCGCAGGCCCGATCCGGCCAGCAGCCGCTCCAGCGCCTCGCTGGGCGTCAGGCGTCCCCGCAGGGCCGGCGCCCGCCGGTCGCCGATCGTGTCGGAAGAGACCAGGATCTCGATCTGCGCCTGGCGGCCCAGTTCGGCCAGCGCGCGGTTCAGCGGCTGGGCGCGCACGGCCACGCTCGCCGTGCGCTCGGCCGCCCAGGCGGGCGCAGCCAGCGCCCAGGCGCAGGCCGCCGTCGCCAGGGCCCGCACAAGGCCGCCATGTCCGCTTCGAAAGGTCACCCGACAACCTTGCAGAGACCCTCGCCCGTCCATCGGCGCTGGTCTTGGAGAAGTGCCCGGGCAATAGAACGAACATTGTTATTCAGGCAAGCGTTTGAACGCGCCCTGCCGCCGTCGCGCGGCAAGCGAACACGAAACAGGGCGCGGAACCCGGTTCCGCGCCCTGCCCTGTCCGTGGTCGGATCAATCGATCCGGCTATTGGCCCAGCAACGTCTTTCGCCAGAACATGATGCTGGACCAGAAGTAGTAGTCGGCGTTTTCCTTCTTGCGGAAGACGTGGCCGTCGTTCTTGGCCAGCAGGTGCCAGGCCTGCCCGCCCTTGGCGCGGACGGCGGCGATCATCTGGTCGGCCTCGGAGGCCGGCACGCGCGGATCGGTGCCGCCGGTGGCCACCAGCAGCGGGATGGTGATCTTGTCGACGCTGGTCAGCGGCGAGATCTTCATCAGCTGGGCGCGCTGCTTGGGATCGCGCTCGTCGCCGTACTCCACGCGGCGCAGGTCGCGCCGGTAGGACTGGGTGTTCTCGAGGAACGTGACGAAGTTGGAGATCGCGACGTAGCAGTTGGCGCCCTTCAGGCGCGGGCTGTAGTGCGTGGCCGAGGCGTAGCACATGTAGCCGCCGTAGGAGACGCCGTTGACCGCGAAGCGGTCGGCGTCCAGCGCCGGCTCCTTGGTCAGGGCGTCGAGGAAGGCGCCGATGTCCTTGACCGAGTCCTCGCGCTTGAACGGGCCGTTGTCGAGATTGACGAAGCGCTTGCCGTAGCCCGACGAGCCGCGGACGTTGGGGAAGAACAGCGCCACGCCCAGTTCGTTGACCAGATAGTTGTTGCCGCCGAGGAAGTCGGGGCGGGTCTGACCTTCGGGACCGCCGTGGATGTCGACGATCAGCGGGCGCTTGCCGGGGAACTTGGCCGGGTCGGGCTGGTAGAGGAAGCCCGAGACCGTCTCGCCGTCGAAGCTCTTGATCTCGACCAGGCGCGGCTCGACGTTCTTGGCCGGATTCAGGCCGCCGGTTTCGCTGTGGGTCCACTGGGTGACCTTCAGCGTCCTGGGATCGATCGAGAAGGCGTCGCCGGCCACCTTGGCCGACGACATCGACAGGCCGATCTCGCCCCACGGCGAAATCGCGATGGCCGGACCGATGCTGTAGGGGATGACGCCGCCGGGCAGGCCGTCGACGGTGCGCACCGCGCCGCTGGCCAGGTCCAGCACCCGCACGCGCGAGACCCCGGCCTCGTTGATGGCGTAGACCGCGAAGCCGCCGTCGGGCGACAGGGCGAAGTCGGAGACGTCCCAGCGCGCTTCCTTGCTGACGGGAACAAAGGCCTTGGTCTTCGCGTCCAGGCGGCCCAGGCGCAGGAAGTCGCTGTCCTTGTCCGAGGTCAGCCACACCGAGCCGTCGTGGGCGTAGTGGGGATCGACGAACGAGGCCTTGGCCTTGGGATCGGTCAGCGGGACCATCGCGCCGCTGGCGAGATCCAGCTCATAGACCATGGCCTCGTTGATCGACATGCGATTGAGCACCAGGGCCTTTTGGCCGTCGGCCGAGAAGTCGGCGATGTTCCAGCCGCCGCCGGTGACCTTGGCGACCAGGCGGTCGGTCTTGGGATCGCGCGGGTCGACGACATAGAGGTCCATGTCCGCACCGTTGCGGCGCGAGGAGGCGTAGCCGACCTGCTTGCCGTCGGGCGACCAGGCGCCGAACCAGTTGCGGCTCTTGCCGTCGGTCACCAGGCGCGGGCGGCCGTCGACCAGCAGGTAGAGCTGGTAGAACTCGTCGCCGCCGACGTCCTTCTGCAGCACCAGAGCATCGCCGGCCGGCGACAGGGCGGCGGCCAGGATCGGCTCGGCCTCGAAGCTCAGCTGGCGGCGGTCGGCGTCGGGCTTGGCCACCGTGTGGACCTGGTCGGTGCCGCCGAACCTGGTCTTGATCAGCATCGAGCGATCGGCCGGGTTCCAGCCCAGGAAGTTGGCGTGGCGGGCCTGCAGGTAGGGCGTGGTCGCCGAGACCAGCTCCTGCGGGATCGACGGCAGGCCGTCGGCGACGATGGCGGCCGGAACGGCGGCCACGGGGCCGGTTGCGGGGGTCGTCTGGGCCATGGCGAGGCCGCCGCTCGCCGCCAGCAGGGCGAGCGTCAGGGGAAGGCGCGAGATCATGGGGAAATCACCAATCGAGGGGGTGAGGCGCCGCCGGCCACGGGGGACCGGCCGGCGGCGCTGGTATCGGCCGGGCCCGGAGCCTTGAGGGAAGGCTCCAGGCCGCCAGGGTCGGGCGCGCCCGGCGGGGGCGACGGACGCGTCCGGTCCGGGCGTTCCTAGAAGCGCATCCGCGCGCCCAGGGTCACGTAGCGGCCGATGACGTCGTAGTAAGGCGAGTAGAGCGAGCCGATCGGCGGCTCCTTGTCGAACAGGTTGGTGGCGTTGGCGTAGAGTTCGACGTTGTAGCCATTGAACTCGGGCAGCTTGGCGCGCACGCCCAGGTCGACATAGGTGTAGGCCTTGATGTGGCCGTTCACGAGATCGACGGTGTTGTTGTAGTTGCCGGGCGAGATGTAGCGGGCCCGCAGGTTGGCCCCGAACACCGGACCCGAGTAGTCCAGGCTGCTGACGACCCGGAACTCCGGCACGCCCAGGCCGAACGAGTAGCCCTGCGAGCGGACGTAGTCGATCTCGCTGACGCCGTCGTTGGTGGTCAGGTTGTTGACCCAGGTGCCGACGGTGCGCAGGCGCAGGCGGCCGTCCAGGCTGGAATGCACGCGCGAGGCGTCCATCGAGTAGGACATCTCCACGTCGACGCCGTCGGTCTTGTAGTTCGACAGGTTGACGTAGGTGGAGACGATCCGGGTGATGGCGTTGGTGGCGCTGTCGCGGGTGATCCGCGAGCACATGTCCTGGTTGCCCGCGGCGCAGCGGGTGACGATGTCCTGGGCGCCGATCGTGGTGATCACGTCGTCGATGTCGATGTTGTAGTAGTCGACCGAGACGTTGAAGCCCGGGATCTGCGGCGGCGAATAGACGAAGCCGGCCGTGAAGGTCTTGGCCGTCTCCGGCTGCAGGGCCTGGTTGCCGCCGCCGTTGGTCAGCACGTAGACGCTGGAGCTGGTCACCGGGTCGACGATGGTGTTGTAGCCCGTCGTGCTGGTGGTGAAGAGCTCGGTCAGGTTGGCCGAACGGATGTCGCGCGACTGGGTGATCCGGCCCCGGAAGCCCGGGAAGAACTCGTTGGTCGCGCCCAGCTTCCACGACCAGATCGAGCCGGTGGTGTCGTAGTCGCTGATGCGGGCGGCCGCATTGACCTCCAGCTTGTTGAGCACCGGCACGTCGCGGACGACGGGCACCAGCACTTCGGCGAAGGCTTCCTTGACCGTGAAGCTGCCCGACATCGCCGAGAAGCTGAACGAGGTGAAGGCCTTGGCCGTGTCGAGGGCGCCGACCGAGCGATCGACCGACTCCTTGCGGGCCTCGCCGCCGACGGCGATCGAGACCGGACCGGCCGGCAGCTCGAAGGGCTCGCCGCGCAGGCTGAAGCCGCCGACGTCGAGCTTGGAGGTCTCGCGCATGCTGGGCGTGCCGGTGACGTAGGCGATCGCCGCGGCCGAGGGCGAGCCCTCGCCGAACAGGTTGATCGGCACGCAGTTGGTCGTCGGGTCGGTCAGGGCGATGCGGCAGACGGCCTGGCCGGTCGTCGGGCTGATCACCGAGTCCACGGCGTTGGCGTAGTTCTGGGTCAGCAGGAACCCGGGGGTGTCGATGTTGTTCTCGTTCTCCCCGTGGCTGTAGTAGGCGCTCCAGCGCCAGCCGTCGCCGAACGAGCCGTCCAGCGCGATCGTGCCCTGGGTGGCCACGCGCTCGAAGTCGATGGTCGAGTACGACAGGTCGCTGTTGAAGCGGCCCATGGTGAACTGGGTCTCGCCGGCGTTGGCCAGGGCGGTGCGCACGGCGGTCGGCAGGAAGGCGTTGTCGGCCTTGATCGTCAGGTTGCCGCGGTTGTGGTCGCCGAACCAGATGTAGTCGTTCCACATGCGCGAGTGACGCAGCTCGGCGGTCAGCTTGACGCTGTCGGTCAGGTCGTAGGTGACGCTGGCCATGGTGGCGTAGCGGCGCTGGGGCGTGACCAGGGGCGACAGGTCGTCGTTAGAGGGGCCTTCGCCGCCGATCGAGTTGGTGCCGCTGACCGTGCCGTAGTCGAAGTCGCGCAGGCTGCCGTCGGGATTGAAGGCCTTGCCCTTCAGCACGCCCGACATGATCAGGCCGCCATAGGCCGCGTTCGAGAAGCCGACGTCGGGCGCCAGCTTGTAGCGGCCGTCGCCGTTGGGAACGGTGGCCCAGCGGCCGATGTTCGGGCGGCTGTTCTTGGGAACCACGCCTTCGTTATTGAGGAACTCGCCGCCGATGACGAAGTGGCCGCGGCCGTCGGCGAAGCCCGTGCCCCAGGCGCCTTCGACGCGCACCTGCTCGGCGTCGTCATAGGACGAGACGCCGCCCTCGACGCCCAGCTTCCCGCCGGTGAAGTTGCGGTCGATCATGATGTTGGCCACGCCGGCCACGGCGCCCGAGCCCCAGGCGGCCGAGGCGCCGCCGGTGACGACGTCGACGCCCTTGACCAGCACGCTGGGCACCACGTTCAGATCGTTCTCGCCCGAGAAGCGGCGACCGTCGATCAGCACCAGGGTGCGGCTGATGCCCAGGCCCCGCAGGTCGAGCGGGGCGTTGCCGGCGCCGGTGTTGGTGCCGGTGGTCTGGGCCGAGGTGGTGGCGCGGAACTGCGGCAGGTCGTTCAGGGCCGCGGCGATGTTCGGACGGGCGCCGACGGCCAGGTCGGCGTCGGTGACGCGGACGGTCGGGGTCGGAGCCTGGAAGCCGGCGCGGTCGATGCGCGAGGCGGTGACGACGATCTCGCCGACGCTGTCGTCGGCCTTGTCGCCCGAGGTCTGGGCCAGGGCCGCGCCGTGCAGGGCCAGCGCCGCGGGCAGGATGCTCGCGCCGATCAGCAGGGCGCGGCGGGAGTGACGTGAAAATGCCAAGTGAGATCCCCTCTCAAACATGCAGTCGACAGTCGCCCCCGCCCCGGACGCCCATGAACTGGACGGTCCAGGAGCCGCGATCCGCCAGCGGCGCACGATGCGCCGCTGGCGAAACCGCAAGGCGTTCCTCTGCCCCCGCTGTCCTGTTGGCCTGAGAGATTCGGAACGCACCGCGCCCTTGCTCCTTCGGCGAGACGCTCCTCCTGGAGGCGCGCCTGCTTTCCAGCGTCCTTGTGCTCCGCGGTCCTTTTGCCTGAGCGTTTCCGGGGCGGTTGCGCCTTCGGCGTCGGGTCGAACCTGATCTCTTCCGCAAGAGCAGGATCAGTTAGGCCGGGCGTTCCGCTGTCGGCAAAACCGGTGGAAGCGGCATGTTTTCATCGCGCCGGCCACGATGCGCGGGCACGTTCTTCCTGACGATCAACCCAGGGGGATCGGCCATCGCCCTGCGGTTTCAACCGATCAGGGGGTCGTGACAGGTCGGTGACAGCTTCGCGGCGCGGGCGCGAGCCGTAAAAATGGGCTGAGCCCCGCCCTGGCGGGTCAATTTGCACAATTACTCATCGACAATTGCCCGCGATGCGGGCGCCTAGTCGCGATCGCCCCGTGCGCGGCGCCAGCGAGCCAGCATTTCCTCGCGCCGGCCCTGGTCGAAATTGGCCAGCAGGGCCGGTCCCACCCGGATCGGACGGCCGCCCGGCGGCGGGCGCGCGCCCAGCCCCTCGCGGATCGGCGTCAGCCGCGCCTGCGCCAGCCGCCGCTGCCCCTCCTCCGACATCAGGTAGTCGAGGAACAGGCGCGCGGCCTTGGGATGGGGCGCCGAACGGGTGATGAACGCCACCCGCGCGATCGACAGGTAGTAGTCGTCGGGCACGACGTAGCCGATATCCGGCCCCTGCCCGCGCGCCCACCAGTCGGCGTAGGAGCGGTTCATGTCATAGGCCAAGAGATGCTGGCCCGCCGTGACGCTGGCCAGGATCGGCGCGCCGGGCACGTAGAGCCCGGGATCCGAGCCCGCCAGGGCGTCGTACAGCGCCCAGGCGTCCGGATAGACCACCGTGTCGCTCGACAGGTAGAGGAAGCCCACCCCGCTCTTTTCCGGATCGTACATGGCGATCCGGCCGCGCCAGCGGGCCGGGTCGTCGCGCAGGGCCGCCAGCAGCGCCGCGTGGCTGCGCGGCACGTCCTCTTCCTTCAGCAGGCGCTTGTTGTAGGCGAAGACGATCGGCTCGGCGGTGACGCCGAACCCCTGGTCGCGCCACACGGCCCAGGCCGGCAGGTGGCGAGCCTCGGGGCTGCGGTAGGTCTGGGCGTAGCCGTCGTTGATCAGCTTGACCTGGATGTCCATCGACGAGCTCCAGGCCACGTCGGCCACCGGCGCGCCGCTGTCGGTCTCGGCCATCACCCGCGCCTGCAGCGGCCGGGCGGCGACCTCGACCATGGTCAGCTTGATCTTGGGAAAGCGCTTGCGGAACCCCTCGGCCACCGGCCCGTAGACGCCGGTGTTGACGTAGACGACGACCTCGCCCTCGCGCTGGGCGCCCATGACGTCCCAGGCGCTGGTCGCCTGGCCCTCGACGCGCGGCGCGCACGCCCCCGCCAGGGCGGCGAGCCCCGCCGCGCCGATCAGGCCCAGCGCCCGGCGTCTCTTGACCTCGACTGTCAATCGGCGTCGGATGGCCGGCGCTCCCCTTGCTTTCGTCGTGACGCTACATCCCCGATGAAGATACTGGTTGTCGAGGATGATCCGCCTCTCCGCCGTTCGCTGACCGCCACCCTCGAGAGCGAAGGCCACGAGGCCGTCTGCGCCGAGACCGGCGAGGCCGCCCTCGCCCTGGCCCTGCCCGGCGACTTCGACGCCATGATCCTCGACATCGGCCTGCCCGACATCGACGGCTTCGAGATCCTGTCGCGCCTGCGCCGCGAGGGCTTTTCCACGCCGATCGTGGTGCTGACCGCGCGAGACGCCGTGCAGGACCGCATCGCCGGCCTAGACATGGGCGCCGACGACTACGTGCTCAAACCCTTCGACCCGTTCGAGCTGGTGGCCCGGGTGCGCGCCGTGGTCCGCCGCAAGAGCGGCTACGCCGCCCGCATCGTCACCCTGGGCACGCTGACCTGCGACTGGGAGGCCGGCGCGGCCTGGGTCGGCCAGCGGCGGCTGGACCTGCGCCCCCGTGAGTGGGCCGCGCTCAAGGCCCTGGCCATGCGCCCCGGACGGGTGGTCGACCGCGGCCAGCTGGCCGCCGAGGTGTTTCCCGACGAGCAGCCGGCCTCGCCCAACGCGCTGGAGGTGCATGTCGGCCGGCTGCGCCGCAAGCTGCAGCCCGACGGCCCGCAACTGCAGACCCTGCGCGGCGCCGGCTACCGGCTGGATCCGTGAGGCGCCGCCGCCCGCCCAGCCTCGTCGCCCGCCTGCTGATCGCCCAGGTGGCGCCGCTGGCCCTGCTGGGCGCGGCGCTGGCCCTGGCCGGCGCCCTGGCCGCCCACCAGGTGGTGGAAAAGACCTCCGACCGGCTGCTGGCCGGCTCGGTGGCCTCGATCGTCGCCCAGATCGGCGCCGAGGACGGCCGCGCCAAGGTCGCCCTGCCGCCCTGGTCGCTGGGCCTGCTCGACAGCCCCGAGCGCGACGCGGTGTTCTACGCCGTGCGGCAGGGCCCGCGCCTGGTGACCGGCTACGACGACCTGCCCCACCCGCCGGCCCCGCCGCCCAACGAGACCGACTTCGCCTATGCCCAGATGCGCGGCTATCCCGTGCGCATCGCCCAGGCCACGGTGATGGTGCCGGGCGTGGCCGAGCCCGTCGTGGTCGCCGTCGCCCAGAGCCTGGACTCCCGCCGCGCCAGCGTGCGCGAGCTGCAGTTCAACTTCATCATCCTGCCGCTGCTGCTGGTGCTGGTCGCCGCGGCCCTGGTGATCCCGGCCGTGACCTGGGGCCTGGCCCCCTTGCGCAGCCTGACCGCCGACCTGACCCGCCGCGCCCAGTCCTCGCGGCCCGACTTCGCGCCGGTGCGCGACCTGGACGCCCCGGCCGAGCTGTCGCCGGTGGTGGCGGCCTTCAACCACCTGATGCCCAGCCTGGAGCGCTTCACCAAGGCGCTGGAGCGGTTCTCGGCCGACGCCTCGCACCAGCTGCGCACGCCGCTGTCGGTGATCATCGCCAACCTGGCCCTGGTCGAGCGCTCGATCGAGACCGAGCCGCAGAAGTCGCTGCTGAGAGACTCGATGGCCGCGGCGGCCAACCTGCGCCAGGTGCTCAGCCAGCTGCTGGCCCTGGCCCGCTCGGAGGCGGCCGCCGTCGAAGGGCAGAGCGACCTGCGGCTGCTGGTCGAGACGATCGCCGCCGAGGTGGCGCGAGATTATCCGGACGTGATCTTCCGCCGCCGCCTGCCCGAGACCGCCATCGCCGCCGGCAATGCGGTGCTGGTCGGCGAACTGCTGCGCAATCTGGTGTTCAACGCCTGCGCCTATGGGCGGGGCGCGGTGTCGCTGGTGGTCGCCGCCGAAAACGCGGGGCTCAGGCTGACGCTGTGGGACCACGGCCCCGGGGTCGAGCCCCAGGAGATCGGCGCCATCTTCAGCCCGTTCTTCCGGGGCAAGAGCAAGGCGGCGACCAACGGCGCCGGGCTTGGCCTGGCGATCGTGCGCTCGATCGCCCAGCGCCTCGATATCGGCCTGGCCGCGCGCACGCGCTCGCCACGGCCGGGCCTTGTGGTGGAACTGAGGTTCGCCGCCGCCGACTAGGCGGTGGCGATCATGCGACGGAAGATGTCGTCCAGGCGCGCGCCGGCCGGCTTGGCGGCGACGGGAGCGGCCGGGACGGGCGCCGGCTCGGGCTCGCAATAGGCCTTGAGGAAGCCGGACTCGACGGTCACCGCGTCCTCGTTGGCGGCCGGGGGGCAGCCGAAGACGTTGCGCAGGGCCAGGGCCATCGCCTCTCCCTCGCTGAGGGCGGCCTGGGCCTCGACCACCGGTGCTGCGTCGTCGAAGACCTGCTCGAACACCTGGTAGGGCAGGTTCGCCTGGTTGATCATCGAGAAGAGACGGTTGACATCACCAGCCATGGCTCGGCTCCACCGCTTCCAGCGGCACGGGGTTAAGGTCGTTTGCCTCCCTTCTCCCGACCCGCCATTTCGGCGAGCAGGACAAGGGCCGAAGAGTAGTACGTGCGATCCGGCGACGCTCCCCGCAGCGCCTGGATCGACGGGTCGTTCAGCGCCAGGGCGGCGATGGCGACACCCCCGCCAGATAGCGGAAAGTCAGCTTCATGACCGTCGGACATATTGACCCATGCCGGTGGCGCTTTTTGGGCTTGAATCTTTCCGCGCCAATACGCGGCGGTTTCGCGCGCCAGCGAATCTTCTCCCCCCCAGGCCAGGTACAGGGGCACGCGAATGGCGTCGAAACCGAATAATGGAGGTTTTTCAGGCGCTAAGGCCAAGCCGCCGTCAGCCCGCACGAGAAGCCAGTCGGGAGGCAGTTTCTGAGCGCCGAACCGCCCCTCCCGAGCCAGTTTCACCCCATCGGCGACCAGGGTGCGCCAAGGCGCCGCAGGGCCGTCCTCGGCGGCGAAATCCTTCAGCGCCGGCAGCACGAAATAGGACGGGTTGACGACCACGCCCGCCGGGCCGCGAAAGCCCTCCAGGCCCGGCAGCAGCACGGTGCGACCGCCCACCTCGACCACCAGCCGCTCGGCCACCGCCTCGCGCATGGCCCTGGAGGCGGCCAGGTACTCGTCGTTCTTCCACCGCCGCCCGGCCCGCAGCAGCGCCCAGGCCGCCAGGATGTCGCCGTCCGAGGCGTTGTTCTCGTCGGCGACGGCGGGCGTCGCACGAGGGTCGTAGCGCCAGGCCAGCAGCGGCGCGTTCTTGCGGACGAGATTGGCCCGGGTCCAGCCCCAGGCCTTGTCGAAGGCCTCGCGGTCGCCGTGCCCCTCGGCCAGCAGCATGGTCCAGCCCTGGCTTTCGCTGTGGCTGACGCCGCCGTTCTCGGGATCGATGGTGCGGCCGTCGGGCTGCACGTAGGCCGTCTTGAACTGCGCCCAGCCGTCCGGCGGCCGCGCGCAGGCCCCCGAACCGCCGCCCGCCGCGACCAGCGCCACGATCAGCAGCCTAGACCCGGTGCTCGAACACCAGCGGCGAAGCCAGGGGATCACGGCAGGTGGTGACCCCGCCCGGGCTTCCCTGCGCCGCCAGCCAGGCGCCGTAAGCGCCCGCCAGAAGCTCGGCCATGAGCGGAGGCCAGGCGCGCTTGTCGTCGTTTTCGAGAACATTCGGACAGGCCCCATGGGTGATGAGGATGTGGTCTTCGGCCACGGCGAGCTGCACCCAGCCCCAGTCCATGGCGTCGAGGATCTCGTTCAGCCGCGCCTCCAGCTCGTCCAGCGTCTCGAGCTTGGGCAGGGCGTGGCGGCGGGCCATCCGCTCGCCCGTGGCGCACAGGAAGCGCTTGACCGCGCCCTGGTCGCCGACCGCCGCCAGCTCGTCGGCCAGCGACGCCAGGAACGGCGCCCACTGCCCGCTGACCCGCCGCCGGCGCAGGTAGCCGAGGTCCTTGGACCGGGGATCGAACTCGCTGGCGCTCATCGGCCGCCGTCTCCGCCGAGGATCTGCTTCACGCCCACGCTGACCGCGGTCTCGTTGTAGACGCCGAAGGTGTTGAAGTTGACCGCGCCGCCGATGCTGGCGCCGGGCCTGAACTGGTAGTCGGCCGACAGCCCGCCCGAGATCCCGAAGCCGCTGGCGCTCTGGGCCAGGTAGCGCGGGAAGACGTCGGCGTCGGCCTGGGCCAGCGTGGTCAGCTCGCCCTGCAGCGCCGGGTCCATCGGGAAATAGGCCGCGCCGGCCTGGTTGTAGGTCTGGTAGCCGGGCGCGATCGCGCCCTTGAACTTCCACGGCCCTTGCCTGGCCGTCACGCTGATCGGCGCGGTCAGGCTGGTGAAGGTCTTGGGGCTGAAATAGCCGCCATGGCCCAGGCTGAAGAAGTTCTGGTTGTTGTCGAAACCCTGCTGGTTGAGGTTGAAGCCGACCTGCACCTCGGTTTCGCCGCGGCGATAGGGCCGGATGTAGCCGCCCAGATTGACCTGGTAGCCGTCGTTGTCGGCCACGTGCTCGCCGTCGTAGTGGCTGTAGCTGGCGTCGCCATAGAGGCCCGAATAGCCGTCGTCATACGACAGACTGACCCCGCCGCCGGTGCGCATCACCTTGCCCCAGCGCTGGCCGGTGACCGGGTCGCGGGCGCCGGCATAGGCCACCACGCTGTCGGTGACCGGGCGACGCTCGATCCAGGCCTTGCCCTGGCCATTGGCGCCCAGGCGCGGCGAGAAGGTGACGCCGCCAGCGACGTCGACATCGCCAAAACCGATCGGGGTCGTGCCGATGTCGGCCTTCAGGGGTCCGGCTTCCATGGCCAGGTTCACCGCCGCGCCCGAGGCGCTCTGCGGCGAGGCGGCGCGATAGACCGGCGCGAACTCGCCGACGATGGCGCGGGCGTTGACGATCTGGTTGCCGCCATAGCGCTGCTCGGCCGAGCCCGAGGGCGTGCCGCCGTCGATGCTGACCGGCGAGACCGAGGCGGTGAAGCGCACCTCGCCCAGGTTGGCGGATGCCGAGGCGGTGGCCGACAGCTCGTGCAGCCGGCCAAGGCCCGCCTCGCCCGAGCGGGTGCGGATCTGGGCCGAGCCGGCGACCTGCGCGGCGGTGCGGGCGGTGATCTCGGCGATCTGGCGATCGATGTCGCCGACCACGGGATCGCGGGCGGCCGGAGCGACGAAGGGGTTGCCCAGCGCGGGCGCGACGGTGCTGGTCGGACGCGGCGAGGCCGCCTCGCCCGCGCGGCCGTTGCGGCCGGTGAAGGGGAAGGCCAGGCCCGCGAAGTTGCGCTCGCTGTTGGTCGAATAGGTGGGCGCGGAGGCAGGCGCGGCCGGGCTCAGCACGCCCGCCAGCTGATCGCCGCCCGAGGCCACGTCGACGCCCATCAGCGGCGCGGCGGCGGCCGAGCCCATCAGGTCGTAGCGGCTGGCCGCCACCGGCAGCACCGGCGAGACGCGGGCCGGAACGCCGCCGCTGGTGAACGGATTGGGGCCCAGCCCCCCGCCCGGCGTCGCGTTGGAGCCGCCCGGCGCCAGCACCGCGTCGAGGCCCGAGCCGAAGGTCGGGCGGCGCTCGCGCAGGGCCCGAGCCGCGCGCAGGGCCTCCAGGGCGCCACGCTCATTGCCGGCCTGCCGCTCCACCCGGGCCGAGGCCAGATAGAGGTCGGCGTCGCGCGGCGAGGCGGCGATGGCCTGGGCCAGGGTGCGGCGGGCGCCGGCCAGGTCGCCCCGGCCGGCCGAGGCGTCGGCCAGGCCGATCAGGGCCTCCTTGTCGCCCGGCTTGGCCCGCAGCAGCGCGCCATAGGTCTGGGCGGCCTCGTCGTACATCCGGCCGTCGACATAGACGCGGCCCAGCGGGGCCAGCAGGCGGGTGTTCTTGGGGGCCACGGCGAAGGCGGCCGACAGCACGTCGAAGGCGCTGGCCAGGTCGCCGGACGCGCGCAGGCGGTCGGCCCGCTCGGCGCCCAGGGTGGCGGTCAGGTCAGCGACGGCGCGGGAGCCCTCGGGCGAGTTTCCGGCGCGGGTGGCGGCCTGGCGGATGATGGCGGCGGCCTCGGCGTCGCGGCCGGCCTTGGCCAGCACGGCGACCATGCCGTCATAGCTGGCCGGCGTCTCGGTGACGCCCTCGACCAGGGTGCGCTGGGCGATCGAGAGCGCGGTCTGGCGGTCGCCGAGGTCGTAGAGGGCCGAGGCCAGCCGGCCCTCGGCGTCGACCGACAGGCCCGGACGAGCCGCGAGCGCCCGCAGCGTGGCGACACCCCCGCCCTCGCGGGCCTGGTCGATGGCCGCGTCGATCTCCAGCCGGCCGCGCAGGGCCGTCATCTCCGGCGTCATCCGCCCGACCGACGCGCGGTTCAGCTGGGCCAAGGCCTCGGCGGGGCGCCCCTGCTGGTCGGCGAAGACGGCCGAGGCGTGGATCTGCTCCAGCGAGGTTCCGGTCGCGACCTGGGACATCAGCCCCTCGGCGGCCTGGGCCTCGCCCTGCCCGGCCAGGAAGCGCGCGAAGTCGAGCCGCACCCAGGGATCGCTCGGCGCCGAGGCCAGGGCGCTCTCGAAGGCGGCGTTGGCGCCCGACAGGTCGCCGTTGGCCCACAGCTGGTTGGCGCGCTCGTGGTCGATGCGGCCGCGCAGCACGTTCTGGCCGCTGGCGTCAGGAGCCAGGGCCGGCGAAGCGGCGGCGACGGTCTCGGCCTCGGCGGTGCGGCCCTGGTCGAGCAGCACCTGGACCAGTCCCTGCTGGGCCTCGGCCTGGGTCGGGGCGGCGGCCAGGATCTGGCGATAGACGCTCTCGGCCTCGGCGGCCTTGCCCTGCCGGCGCAGCGACTCGGCCAGCAGGTTCGAGGCCAGCAGGCGGTCGGGATAGGCCTGGGCGGTCAGCGGCCGCAGGGTCTGCTCGGCCTTGGCCGCCTGGCCCTGGTCGAGCGCCGCCTGGGCGGTCTGCAGGCCGGAATAGAAGCGGGCGCTGGTCAGGGCCTCCTTCCAGCGGCCGGCGCTGGCGGGGCTGGCCCGACCGGCCCGGGTCAAAAGGTCGGCGGCCTCGGTGAACTGCTGGGCCTGCAGGCGCACCAGGCCAAGCCCGCCCAGGGCGTCGGCGTCGCCCGACCGGCGCGCCAGGGCCGCCTGGAAGCGGCGCTCGGCCTCGGCGGCGTCGCCGGCCTGCAGGGCCTGGAAGCCCTTGGCCCGGTCCCCGGCCGACGGATCGACGGGCGCGGCCGCGCTGGCCTTCAGGGCGGTCCTGGCGGCGGCCAGCTTGCGCGAGATCTCCGCGTCGTTGGGACGGGCGGCCAGGTAGTCGCCGAACAGGTCGGCGTTGCGCGGGCTGTCGTCCATCCAGGTCAGGGCCTGGCGCCAGGCGCTGGCGGCCTTGCCCGACACCGCGCCGCCGCCGCCCGCCAGGCGGGCCAGCAGGGCCACGCCCTCGCGGCGGCTGCCTTCGCGATAGGTCAGGGCCTGGCCCAGGGCCAGTTGCACGTTCTGGTCGCCGGGCTTGCGGGCGGCCAGGGCGCGCAGGCCCGCCTGGGCCTGGGTCGCGCCGCCGGGGGCGCCGGCCAGGGTCTGGTAGTATTCGAGCGCCACCGCGTCGGGCGGCGTCGCGCCGCCGAACGCCTGGCGATAGGCGGCCGCGGCCGCGGCGCTGTCGCCCTTCTGGGCCAGGGCCCGGGCCCGGGCCAGGTCGCCGCCGCCGGCGGCGGCCGGGGCGCTGGCGCCCGGACGCTGCGGGGCGTCCAGCGCCGCCAGGCCGCGCTTGGCCGCGGCGTTGCCGGGATCAGCGGCCAGGGCGCGCTTGTAGGCGTCGGCGGCCAGGTCCTTGCGGCCCTTCTGGCTCCAGAAGTCGCCCTGGCGCACCAGGGCCGACACCGCCGCCCCACCAGGCGCCCCGCCCGTCTGGGCCTCAGCCACGCTCGCCGTCCCGCCCGCCATCAGGATGGCGGCCAGGGCGGCCTCTACGGACATGCGACGCAGGGTCTTCACTTGTGGCTGCCCCCTTCGAGGCGACGGCGCGCGATGGACTTCAGCGCGAAGATGAGCGGGAACGACAGGGCCAGACCCACGCCGAAGATCGAGACGGCCAGCAGCAGCGGGCGCTGGCTGAGCCACCACATCATGTAGACCCACCACGGCAGGTCGCCGGTGTGGAACTGCTTGCCGACCTGGAAGCTGGAGAAGCCGTCCTCGGTGACCACCGCCAGGTCGCCCTGCACGCGGGCGTTCTGGGCCGGGTCGTCCAGGCGCGCGAGCACGGCGGGCAGGCGGGCCGGATCGCTGGCCAGCACCGCCACCACCGCCCGATCGCCGTCGTAGGGCGAGCGGAAGCTGACCAGGCCCTCGAAGCCGTCGCCGGCCACCAAGAGGTCGTCGGCGTGCTCGCGGGCGGCGGACGCCTCGCCGTCGGCCATCAGGAACACCCGCTCGGCCAGGGCGGCGGTCTTCAGGCGCAGGCGGTCGGCCTCGAAGGCCACCGGCGCGCCCGCGAACAGGCCCGGAAGGCGCCGCGCCGTCTCCGGCCGGCCGATCAGCAGCACGTCGCGGCCCTTCAGCGCGGCCTCGTCGCCCCCGCGCGAGATCGCCACGCGGGTCACCGGCGCGCCGGTGACGTCGCCAAAGCGCCCCATCAGGTTCAGGAACGCCTCGATGTCGGCCGGCGCCGGGGCCGCGTCCAGCACCACGGTGGTCTTGTCGAGGTCGGCGTTGCGGGTGAACGGGAAGCCTGCGCTGGCGAAGAAGGCCAGGTTCGGCAGGGCCGCGAAGTGGCGGCCGCCGCTGAGATCGATGGTGCTGTCGGGATCGATGCCGCTGTGGACGTTGGTCGGCAGCTGGCCCTGGCAGGCGCCGGTCTTGTTGCTCTTGATGTCGAAATAGAACTGCAGCTGGCTGGCGCCGAACAGCAGGTAGGGCGGCAGGTCCAGGCTGTGCTCGTTGCGGGCGAAGCGGTTGAACAGGCCGCGCACCTCGGCGGTGCGGTCCTGGGCGCTGAGCCGGTAGGAGCGCAGGTACTGGCCGTTCAGCGACACGTCCAGGCGCGACTGCTCGCGGTCGAACCACGGCCCCTTGGGATAGCGGTAGCGCACGCGCATCGGCGCGCCCTGCACCGGCCACAGGAAGAGGTCGGGCGCCACGCGGAACGGCACGTTGACCGGGGCCGGCGACAGGCCCGGCGCCTGCAGCAGCTGGGCGTCGACCAGCTCGCCCATGCGCACCGGGCGGTCCATGCGCAGCCAGCGCGGCGCGTCATAGGGCGCGCGCGGGGCGATCAGGGCGGTGTCGACCTGGGCCATGGCGCCGCTGAGGCCGCCCTGCGAGATGCTGAGCGCCAGGGCGGCGCGGCGGATCTCCGAGGAGTCGCGGCCGATCACCAGCAGTAGGCGGCGTTCGGGCGCCAGGGGATTGGCGACCACCGCCAGGGTGGGACCGCCCACCTGCGGCAGGGTCAGGCCGTCGATCGTCTGGCCCGACTGGCCGAACACCACGCCCTCGCCCTGCGGCAGGGCGCCGATCAGGGTCGGGAAGGAAAAGCCGCGATAGCTGGCCCGCATGCCGAAGTACGAGGCCGCCGCCCCCGCCCCGCGCAGCACCGCGTCGGACGGCGTCTCGGCGAAAACGAACGGCAGCACCAGCTTGCCGCCGCCCTTGTCGAAGAACGGCCCAGGCAGTTGCGACAGGTCCGGCTGGCCCGGCAGGCGCGAGACGGTCAGCTCCAGGCGCGAGCGCTGGTTGCTGACGTTCATCCACAGCGACGAGTGCTGCGGGTCCTCGCAGGCGCGGGTGTAGTGGCCGATGAAACGGAGATTGAGGTTGTTGTCGCGCAGGAACAGGGCCGGATCGATCGGGATCGACCATTCGGTCCCGGCGGCGCGGTCGGGGGTCAGCATCACCGTGCCGGCCGGCTCGCCGTTCAGGGTGACGGCCAGCTGCGACAGGTCGCCCAGCAGCGACGGCGAATAGGCGCCGTTGACCACCAGGCGCGCGCCGGTGACCACCTCGTCGCGGCGCAGGGCGAAGTCGACGCCGGCCTCGCCCTGCACGCCGCGCAGGCGCAGCGCCTGGCCAAAGCCCAGGTCCTTCAGGGTCAGCACCCGCACCTGTCCGGCCGGCGCGGGCGCAGCGGCCTGGACCGGAACCTGAGCCCTGGCCTGTCCGCTCCAGCCCACGGCGCCGGCCAGCAGGGCGCCGGCCAGGATCACCGCCGCGCCGCCCTCGGGCCCGCCGGTCCGCGCGCGCGGCGTCAGCGAGGCCGGCTTGGCCGCTCGCCACCAGAACAGGATGCTGGCGCTGGCCCGCACCAGGCCGGCCAGGGCCGCCAGCGGCCGCACCGGCGCCCAGTGGGCGTTGGGCTGCCAGGCGTCGGCGCGGCCGACGACGTTGCGGACCAGGTCGCGGCGTTCGGCAAAACCGAGCGGCAGGAACTGCACTCTCAAGACCCCCTTGTCGAACATGACGGCGCGAGCCTTGAACTGGCGGGCGCGCTCGTCCTGCAGGAATTCAACCGTGTCGATGTGGCGCTCGTTCCCCCAGAAGCCGTCGGGAACGATCGCCGAAAGGCCGCCCATCGAGACCTCGCGGGTCTCGACATCCAGAACCTCGCCGTTGGTGAGGCGCAGGCGGGCCGGCAGCAGGGCCTCGATGCGGACGTGCTGGCGCACCTGGCGGGTCTCGCGGCCGACGGCGATGGCGGTCAGCAGCACCAGCAGGCTGAACAGCGTCCAGAAGGTGTTGAGCACCAGGGTGCCGACCAGCACGAAGTCGGGCTCGGCGGTGACCAGCTTCCAGACCCCCCAGCACATGCCGGCGATCAGCAGGCCCGCGACCACCACGTGCGGCCACATCAGCGACCAGTCGAAATAGCCCTTCTCCAGCCGCCCGCCCTTGTCGGTGACGTTGAACTTGCCGCGCTTGGGCGCGAACAGGGTGACGATGGTCGGGGCCACCAGGTGGAAGGCCAGCAGCGTCTCGTAGATCTCGCCCCAGAACGCCATGCGTTCCTCGCCCTGCATGCGGTTGTTGGTGACGATCGAGTGCACCAGATGCGGCAGGGCGTAGACCAGGATCACCGGCGCCGAGGCGCTGATGATGTTGAACCCCAGCAGCAGGAAGGCCAGCGGCGAGGTCAGGAACACGATGCGCGGCAGCGGGAATTGGAAGTGCAGCATCGCGTTCAGGTAACAAAGCCGCTGGGCCAGGGTCAGGCCCTTGCCCATCAGCGGATTGTCGACCCGGAAGATCTGGGTCATGCCGCGCGCCCAGCGGATGCGCTGGCCGATGTGCAGGGCCAGGCGCTCGGTTGCCAGGCCGGCCGACAGGCGGATTTCCAGGAAGGCGGTGTTCCAGCCCTTGCGCTGCAGCTTCAGCGCGGTGTGGGCGTCCTCGGTGACGGTCTCGTGGGCGAAGCCGTGGGTCTCTTCCAGCGCCGAGCGGCGGATCACCGCGCACGAACCACAGAAGAAGGCCGCGTTCCACAGGTCGTTGCCCGGCTGGACGACGCCGTAGAACAGGTCGCCCTCGCCGGGGATGTCCTTCACCGTCTGGATGTTCCGCTGCACCGGATCGGGCGAATAGAAGTGGTGCGGCGTCTGCAGCAGGGCCAGCCGCTGGTCCTCCTGGAACCAGCCCAGCGTCATCTGCAGGAAGGCGCGCGTGGGGATGTGGTCGCAGTCGAAGATGCAGACCAGCTCGGCGTCGGTCTGCTCCAGGGCGTGATTGAGGTTGCCGGCCTTGGCCCCGAAGTTGTCGGGGCGGGTCATGTAGATCGCGCCGGCCTTCTCGGCGAAGGCCTTGAACTCGGGGCGGCGGCCGTCGTCCAGCAGGTACACCTTGAAGCGGTCGCGGGGGTAGTCCATGCCCAGCGCGGCCAGCACCGTGTCCTGCACGATCTCCAGGCTCTCGTTGTAGGTCGGGATGTAGACGTCGACCCGCGGCCAGGTGTTGGGCGCGCCCTCCAGCGGCCGCACCGGGCGCTGCAGCGGCCAGGCCGTCTGCAGGTAGCCCAGCAGCAGGATCAGCCAGGCGTAGATCTCGGCCAGATAGAGGCCCGTGCCGAAGAACGCCTCGCCGGCGTTGCGGAAGTGCAGGGTCTCGGTGGTGCGCCACCACAGATAGCGCGTGCTGACGATCACCGAGACGATGCACAGGGCGATGGTCAGGTGCTTGGACTGCGACAGGCGGTTGGCCACGACCACGCCGACGATGGTCGCGCCGGCGAACAGCGCCTGGTCCTTGAAGCTGAGCGGCACGACGATCGCCACGACGGCGACGGCCAGGAACGCCGCGATCAGCAGCGCCACCCCGGCGCGGAGCATCGCTCGTTCCAGGAACGACTTGGGCGAGGTCCCCGTCGTCATGCCAGCGCTCGCGAGTCTTGGCCCTCGATCGACGGCCATGGCTGCATTGCTGTCATCGCCGAAGAACCTTCCACTCTTATAGTCAAGCTTCCCAACGGGCGCGGACCGCCGATGCTATCTGTTACGCGTATGGGCCTACAAGCGAGGCCGTATGACTGATTGAGCAGCAGTTCCAGAGGGTGTCGCCGCGACCAAAGGCCGCATTACTTCCCATCATGGGAAGATGACGGTGTGGATAAGTGAATTACGTCTCGGATAGCCGCGATATACTTTGCGGCAACTCCATCCACGAGTTCAGACCGGCGATCACTCTCGAAGGTGGAATCCACCGCGAAGGGGGCGTTCGGGGAACGGTTTTCAGCGCCCGGGCATCGAGCCAATTCCGGTATCGGTCGATAGCGCCTTTGGCTTAGACCCCGGCAGGCCGGCTCTCTACCGTCAGCCTCAAGAAACGGCCCCCGGCGTTCGGGAACAGGCCGTCGCTCGGAGAGGACTTCATGAGCCAGATGTCGCCGACGGACGTGGCCCGCCAGCTCGGCGGCGGCCTGCTGTCGTTCCCCGTCACCCATTTCGACGCCCAGCACCAGTTCCTGGAAGCGCCCTACCGCGAGCACTGCGCCTGGATGCTGGACCACGAGCTGGCCGGCCTGTTCGCCGCCGGCGGCACCGGAGAGTTCTTCTCGCTGCGTCCGGACGAGGTGGGCAAGGTGGTGCGCGCGGCGGTCGCCGAAACGGCCGGCAAGATCCCGGTCATCGCCGGTTGCGGCTACGGCACGGCCATCGCCACGGACCTGGCGCGCGACGCCGAGGCCGCCGGCGCCGACGGCCTGCTGCTGCTGCCGCCCTACCTGACCAACGCCACCCAGGAGGGTCTCGCCGCCCACATCGAGTCGGTCTGCAAGGCCACCAGCCTGGGCGTCATCGTCTACAATCGCGACAACGCCATCATCAACGAGGACACCCTCGAGAAGCTGTGCGACCGCAATCCCAACCTCGTCGGCTTCAAGGACGGGGTCGGCGACCTGGAGCTGATGATGCGGGTCTATGCCCGCATGGGCGACCGCCTGACCTATATCGGCGGCCTGCCGACGGCCGAGACCTTCGCCCTGCCCTATCTGGAGATGGGCGTGACGACCTACTCGTCGGCGATCTTCAACTTCCTGCCGCAGTGGGCCCTGTCGTTCTACAAGGCCGTGCGCGCTCGCGACCGCGAGACGGTGATGACCGGCCTGCGCGACTTCGTGCTGCCCTACATAGCCCTGCGCAACAAGGGCAAGGGCTACGCCGTCTCGATCGTGAAGGCCGGCATGAAGGCGGTCGGCCGCGACGCCGGCCCCGTGCGCCAGCCGCTGACCGACCTGACGCCGGCCGAATTCTCCGAACTGCAGGGCCTGATCGCCCGCGTCCAGGGCTGACCCTCTGAACGCGCTGACCCCCGCCCGGCCGCCGGCCCTTCTTCCCGGGAAGAAGGCGCTGGCGATCGGCCCCAACGAACGTCTAGCCTCGCGACTCCAGGGTGTTGTCGACGGGCGCTTTCCGATGTTCGAACTCAGCCAGCTTCGCTGCTTCGTCGCCACGGCCGAAGAGCTGCATTTCGGCCGCGCGGCCCAACGGCTGAACATGACCCAGCCGCCGCTGAGCCGGCAGGTGCAGCTGCTGGAGCGCATCCTCGGCGTCACCCTGCTCGACCGCACCAGCCGCTCGGTGCGCCTGACGCCGGCCGGCCGGGCCTTCCTGCTGGAGGCCCGCCGCATTCTGCGCCTGGCCGAGAGCGCGGCGCTCGCCACCCGCCGCATCGCCAGCGGCGACGCCGGCCAGATCGCCATCGGCTTCACCGCCGTCTCCGGCTACAGCTTCCTGCCGCGCCTGGTGATCCTGTCCAACGCCCGCCTGCCCAACGCCGACCTGACCCTGCGCGAGATGGTCACCCGCGAGCAGGTCGAGGCGCTGCTGACCGGCCGCATCGACATCGGCCTGGTGCGCCCGCCGATGGACCGCGCCGAGTTCGCCACCGCCCGCGTGCTGTCCGAGCCCTTGGTCGCCGCCCTGCCCAACGGCGACCCGCGCCTCGTGAAGGCCAGCCTGACCCTGGCCGACTTCGACGCCGGTCCGCTGATCATGTATTCGCCCGAGGGCGCGGGCTATTTCTACAACATGCTGACGACCCTGTTCGACGCCCACGGCGTGGCCCCGAACTACGTGCAGCACGTCACCCAGATCCACTCGATGCTGGCCCTCGTGCACGCCGGCCTGGGGGCCGCGATCGTGCCGGAGTCGGCCATGAGCCTGCACTTCGACGACGTGCAGTTCCGCCCCGTCGAGACCACGCCCGACCGGCCGGTCGAGCTCTACATGGCCTGGCGCAAGGACAACGAGAGCCCGATCCTGCAGACCTTCATCGACCTTTGCCTGGCCGAGGCCTCGCCGGCGGATCCGGACGAGCGCTGACGCGCCCTCCTCCCGTCGGCCGCCCACGGCCCAACGATAAAAGACGGGAGAACGCCATGACCCTCGATCGACGCGCCGTGCTGGGCGCCGCCGCCGTGCTGGCCATGCCGCTGCAGGTGAACGCCGCCGGCCGCGCCGCGCCGGTGGCGACGACCACGGCGGGCCGGGTGCGCGGCGCCGAGGTGGACGGGATCAAGGTGTTCAAGGGCGTGCGCTACGGTGCCGACACCTCGGCCCGGCGCTTCCAGCCGGCGGAAGCGCCCCAGCCCTGGAAGGGGATCGCCGACGCCCTGGCCTACGGCGCCGCCTCCCCACAGCTGAAGACCGACGAGCCGACCTCGGAAGACTGTCTGTTCCTCAACGTCTGGACGCCCGGCGTCGCCGACGGAAGGAAGCGGCCGGTGATGTTCTACGTGCATGGCGGCGCCCATGCCAACGGCTCGGGCTCTAGCCCGCTCTATGACGGAACCTGGCTGGCCAAGACCTACGACGTGGTGGTGGTGACGGTGAACCACCGCCTCAACGCCTTCGGCTACAGCTACCTGGCGCGCCTGGGCGGCCCCGAGCTCGCCGACAGCGGCAATGCCGGCAACCTGGATCTGATCCTGGCGCTGCAGTGGGTGCGCGACAACATCGCCGCCTTCGGCGGAGACCCCGGCAACGTCACGACCTTCGGCCAGTCGGGCGGCGGGGCCAAGTGCGTGACCCTGATGGCCATGCCGCGGGCGGCGGGCCTCTACCACAAGGTCGCCACCATGAGCGGCCAGCACGTCACCGCAATGGGGCCGATCCACGCCACGATCCGCGCCCGCGCCTTCATGGACAAGCTGGGCCTCAAACCCGGCGAGACCGACAAGCTGAGAACCCTGCCCGCCGCCCAGCTGGTCGAGGCGCTGAAGATGCGCGACCCGCTGGAGCGCAAGGGCGGGATCGTTTTCTGGTCGGTCGTGGACCACGGCGTGCTGCCGCGCCACCCGTTCTATCCCGACGCCCCGCGCGAGAGCGGGCATATCCCGATGATCATCGGCAACACCCACGACGAGACCAAGGCCTTCCTGGGCGGGGATCCCAAGAACTTCGCCCTGACCTGGGACGAGCTGCCGGGCAAGCTGGAGAACGAGCTGGTCCTCGACATGTCGCCCGAATACCTGGTCGGCCGCTATCGGGCGCTCTATCCGCAGGCCTCGCCGTCCGATCTCTTCTTCGCCATCACCACCGCCGGACGCTCGTGGCCGGGCCATCTGATCCAGGCCGAACAGCGGGCCCGCATCGGCGCGCCGGCCTGGATGTACCAGCTGGACTTCGGCGCCCAGACCGACCCGAAGATGGGCGCCTACCACAGCTATGACATCGCGCTGGTGTTCGGCACGCTGGCCGCCAAGGGCTCGATGACCGGCACGGGACCGGCGGCGATGAAGGTGCGCGACCAGCTGAGCGCGGCCTTCGCGGCCTTCGCCCGGACAGGCGATCCCAACTGCGTGGCGATTCCGGCCTGGGAGAAATACACCCTGCCTCGCCGGCCGACCCTGGTGGTCAACGAGACCTCGGCGATGGTGGATGATCCGCGCAAGGAAGAGCGCGAGATCTTCGCGGTCGCGCCGTTCATGAAGGAAGGGACGTAGCCGCTGCGCGGTCCCCCTCAGTCGCTCCGCGACAGCTCCCCCAAAGGGGGAGCATCTTCTTGGCGTCGGTGCTCATAGATCCTCCCCCTCTGGGGGAGGTGGCCCGGAGGGCCGGAGGGGGTCTTCCCCCTACCGCCCCAACCCCACCGCCGCCGAGAACGCCGAGGTCGCCCCCGCCGCCGTGGTCGTGGTGGCGGTGATCGCCGAGCCGGGGGCCGCGCCGTCGACCTGGCCTTCGAACGCCGCCCGCCCCTGGCCGTCGGCCACGGCCTTCACCGTACCCAGATAGCGCTCGCCCTCGGTTCCGCCCTTCGGGCTGGCGAACAGTTCGACGAACACCACCCCGCCGGCCGGAGCCACAGCCTCGCCCTTCACGGCGGTCTTGCCGCCCACCGCGCGCGCCGAGATCACCTTCGGCGGCAGCAGCCCGAACTGCGGCGTCGCGTGGCACTTCTCAGGCGTGTTCGCCGCCGTGCAGACCTGGGCCGCGCCGGCCTTGTCGAACACCACGCCCATGCCGCGCGAGCCGACGAAGCTGGCGTGCTCCAGCCCCGGCGGGCCGATCACCACGCCGCCGCGCACCATGGCCGGGTCGCAGGAGCCGCCGGCCGAACACAGCATGATCGGCTTGCCGTTGCCGGCGATGGCGTTCTGGCTGATGCGGTTGGCGGCGACCTTGGCCTCGGGCCGCACGGCGACGCCGATGCCGTTCCCGCGGATCTCGTTGCCGGCGATCATGTTGTCTGCGCCGCTGACGCTGATCCCGAACGCGTTGCCGGTGAAGACGTTGGCGCCGATGTAGTTGCGCGCGCCCCAGTTCAGCTGCAGCCCGTCGGAATAGTTCGAGAAGCGGTTGCGCACGACGGTGTTGTCGTTGCCCCACAGGATCTCGATGCCCTGCGAGGGCTCCAGGTTGTCGGTCCCGCCGTCGAAGCTGTTGTCGGCGATCAGGTTGAAGGCCGCGCCCCGCGTCAGCTCCAGGCCGTCGCCGTTCTCGACGAAGGCGTTGCGCAGCACCTTGTTGTCGAGCGTGGTGTGCGAGGTCGAGCCGCCCTTGCCGTCGTCGCCGCTGAGCATCACGCCCGCGCCGCCGATGTTCCGCACGATCCGATTGTCGGCGATCACCGCGTTGGAGGTGCGCAGCACCAGCACCCCGATGCAGAAGCCCCGGATCTCCAGCCCGCGCAGGCTGACGCCCCGGGTGTCGACCAAAGCAAAACCGGGATTGCTGGCGGTGCGGACATTGGTGCCGTACTGCCCCTGCACCATGCCGGGGCACGACTTCAGGTCACGCGGCAGATAGCCCGAACCGTCGATGACGTTGTGGCCGCCGGACCGGGCGAAGGCCTGGCCCTCGATGGCCACGGGCCCCTTGATCGGCGGCAGGGCCGATTTCAGCACGATGGCCGGGGCGGCGATCTCGATGCGATAGCGGCCGGGCTCGGCGTTGCTGGTCTCGATCGCCCAGCGCAGCGAGCCCCTGGCGCCGTCGTCGGCGGCGCGGTCGACCAGCAGAAACTCGGTCGCCGTCGCGCCTTGGGCCGGCCCGCCGGCGGCGACGGCCGCGATGGGCTTGGGGTCCTGGGCCAAGGCGGGCGACGCCAGCAGGGCCGCGACGATCGCGGCGGACGCTACACGAACCATCGGTCCCTCCATTCAAGGTCCACAACAGACGTCATCCCGGAAAGCCCGCAGGGCTTATCCGGGATGACGAACAATGGGGGCTCTACCCCACCCTGTCCCACGGAAAGCTCAGCGTCGGCTGGTTGACGTGGCGCTTCATCTTCAGGGTCAGGCGCGCGCCCGAGCCCGGCGCCAGGCGCAGGGTGAAGGCCGAGGCGTCGACCGCCTGGGGCGCGCCCTCGCCGATCGCGGCGCTCTGGATCTGGTGCTCGCCATAGGCGCCGCCCTGGATCGTCACCGTGCGCGGGGCGACCTGGCTGAGATTGACCAGGCTGACCACCGTCTCGTCGTCGGTCAGACGCTCGACCAGGGCCGCGACGTCCTGCGGAACGCCGGCCCGGCGGCGCTGGGGATCGAAGTAGCGCAGGCGCGCATAGTGCAGCGCGCCGCCCTGCGAGGGCGACGACTTCGACCACGGCGGCCGGGCGATGTGGATGCCGCCCTCCATCAGCTGGATCAGCGCGGTGACGCTGGCCGGATTGATGTCGAGCGCGGCGTCGGCCAGGCGGGTGTCGGGGGTCGAGGCGTCGTCGCGCTGGGCCTGGGCGCGGGCGCGCACCCGTTCCAGGTCGCCGCGCAGCGCCTTGGCAGGATAGGAGGCATCCTTTCCATCCAGCCAGTCGAGCCAGGGATGGGCCGCCGCGCGGGCGCGGTCGGACGGCTTCATCGACAGGTACCAGATCTCCAGCCCGTTCAGCTGGTACTCGCCGGGCGCGAAGCTGTACCAGCCCTTGGGCCCGTACATGCGCGGCGTCGAGACCTTGCCGTCCTCGACCTTCTTCTGGGCGTTGATGACGTCGTTCTGGCGCCGCCACACGTCGAGATACTTGTCGTCGCCGGTCAGCAGGTAGGCGTTCATGAAGCCGACGATGGCGCGGGGCACGCGGTTGCGGTCCTCGCGATGGCCGGCCTGCGGCACGACGGGACTGAAGCCCCAGCCGTAGGTTCCGCTCCACCAGCGGTCCTTTGGGACCTTGCCGTCCAGGCCGACCTTGCTGGGGATCACGTCGCCGTTGGCCCGCGCCCGCTCGATCCAGCCATCGACATACTTCAGGATCCAGTCGCGGTACTTGGCCTCGTGGTCCAGCATGTAGGCGTTCATCACCAGGCTGGTGGCCTGCAGGTTCAGCGGGCTGTCGCCGACCACGTCGCCATACTCGTCGTAGTGGCGCAGGGTCTCCTCGTACGAGCGCTCGCCGTGCTCCATGAAGAAGTGGGTCACGTCGAAGGGGTCGCCGGCCCAGTCGAGCGGCGTGGCCTTGCGCAGCATCGGTCCCCGGCTGCCGGTGATCATGCTGCGGATGATGTTGAGCTTGGCGTCGTAGTTCGGCGTGGACGGATCCTCGCCGGTGTAGAAGCCCGAGAACCTCTTCGCCCGCTCGCGGAAGCGCGGATCGTCGGGCGCGGAAAGCCCCAGCAGGTTGAACACCGACAGCCCCTCGGACAGGTGCTGCCAGTCGCTCATGACCGGGAATTCCTTGTAGTACATGCCCTCGCGGGCGAACGGCACGTCCTTGGTTTTGGCCGCCGTGTACTGGCGCACATTGCCCTCGAAGGCCTTCTGGGCCAGGGCCAGCACGCGGTCGCCGGCGCCCAGGGCGTGCAGGGTCGGCCAGTCGTTGACGTTCTCGATGGCGTCGTCGGGACCATCGTTGGCGCCCCAGCGCTCGAAGGCCAGGAGGTAGCCGCGCTCGTCGAAATAGCGGGCGAAGAAGGCCTCGCAGGCCTCTTCGTTGGCCTTGAGCAGTTCGCGCTGCAGCAGGGCCCATTCGGGCGCGACCATCGGCGTCGCGACCGTCAGGGCCGCGGGCGCGGCGCTCGCCTTGCGGCCGAGGCCCGCGAGCACCAGGGCCGAGGCGCCGGCCAGGACATGGCGTCGAGAAAGCATCAGGCCGCCTTCAGCTGCAGGCGCTGGATCTTCCCGACGATCAGGAAGTAGGCCAGCACGGCGATCAGGCAGTGGGCGCCGACGAAGATCAACGCCCCGTCGAACGAGCCGGTGGCCTGGACGATGTAGCCGATGACGATCGGGGTCACGATGCCGGCCGTATTGCCGAAGGTGTTGAAGACGCCGCCGGTCACCCCGGCCATCTCCTTGGGCGAGGTGTCCGACACCACCGCCCAGCCCAGCGAGGCCACGCCCTTGCCGAAGAAGGCCGCGGCCATGATCACGATGACCAGCCACTCCTGCTCGACGTAGTTGCAGATGACGATGCAGGTGGCCAGGATCATGCCCAGCAGCAGCGGCGTCTTGCGGGCGATGTCGAGATTGCCGGTCTTCTTCAAGAGGTGGTCGGAGATCATCCCGCCCAGCAGGCCGCCGGCGAAGCCGCACAGGGCCGGCAGGGCGGCGGTGAAGCCCGCCTGCAGGATCGACAGCCCCCGCGCCTTGACCAGGTAGATCGGGAACCAGGTGACGAAGAAGTAGGTCAGCACGTTGATGCAGTACTGGCCGATATAGACGCCCAGCAGCATGCGGCTGGTCAGCACCTGCTTGACGTTGGCCCAGGTGAAGGCCGCGCCGGCGTTGGCGCTCTTGTCCTCCATCCGCACCAGGCCGCCGCCGGCCTCGATATAGTCGAACTCGGCCTTGCTGATCTTCGGGTGCTCGATCGGGCTGTGGATCAGCTTGACGAAGAAGAAGGCCGCCACGATCCCGATCGCGCCCATCACGAAGAACACCGAGCGCCAGCCGAAGTCGTGAGCCAGCCAGCCCATCAGCGGCGCGAAGGCGACCAGCGAGAAGTACTGGGCCGAGTTGAAGATCGCCGAGGCGGTGCCCCGCTCCGAGCCCGGGAACCAGGCGGCCACGATGCGGGCGTTGGCCGGGAACGACGGCGCCTCGGCAAGGCCCACCAGGAAGCGCATGAAGAACAGGGCCACGGCGGCGGCCAGCCCGGTGAAGATCCCCGAAAAGCCCTGCAGCAGGGTGAAGCTCGACCACAGCACCAGGGCGGCGGTGTAGATCTTCTTGGAGCCGAAGCGGTCGAGCAGCGCCCCGCCGGGGATCTGGCCCAGCACGTAGGCCCAGGCGAAGGCCGACATGATGTAGCCCATGGCCACCGGATCCAGGCCCAGCTCCTTCGACGCCGACTGGCCGGCGATCGAGAAGGTGGCGCGGTCGGCGTAGTTGATCGTCGTGATGATGAAGAGCGTCGCGATGATCAGCCAGCGCACGCGGGTACGCCTGGTGGTGTCGGTCATTGACGCTCTCCCTTGGTCGCCGCTCTGTCGTCGGCGCTTTGGAAGGACGCTAAGCGGCGTCGGGGCCCAGGTCTAAGTCAAATCGCCTATGGACCGATCCACGGGCGACATGGATCGAACCGCGGTACGCATCGAAACCCAAGACTGTCAAAGGATCGCCCGCGCGCGAGCCGACAGGCGCCGCTGCGGAAACCTGTGGATCGGTGCACATCGCGCATAGGTCCATACCTGATTGGGATTGGCCCTCCGTTCGAACCCGTCCCTATGGTTCAGGCAACGAAGAAGCAGGCTCGGCCGGCTTCCAAAAGCGGCCCGCGCAGACGGGCATCGGGAGGGACAGATGACGTCCAACAGGAATCCGCGCCTGCGCGCCGTGCTCGGCGCCAGCGCTTCGGCCTTCACCATTCTCGCCGCCGGCGCCGCGATGGCCCAGGAGGCCCCGCCGCCGGCGGCCGAACCCGCTTCGGACGAGGTCGAGGCCATCGTCGTCACCGGCTTCCGCGCCAGCCTGCAGAGCGCCATCAACCTCAAGCGCAACGAAAGCGGCGTGGTCGACGCCATCAAGGCCGAGGACATCGCCCAGTTCCCCGACCTGAACCTGGCCGAGTCGCTACAGCGCATCCCCGGCGTGTCGATCTCGCGCATCAACGGCGAAGGCCGCCAGATCACCGTGCGGGGCCTGGGCTCGGAATACACCCGCGTCCGCATCAACGGCATGGAGGCCATCTCCACCACCGGCGGCACCGCCAACAGCGGCGGCACCAACCGCGGCCGCGGCTTCGACTTCAACGTCTTCGCCTCGGATCTCTTCAACAGCATCGCCGTGCGCAAGACCGCCTCGGCCGACGTCGAGGAAGGCTCGCTGGGCGCCACGGTCGACCTGACCACCGCCAAGGCCTTCGACAGCGGCAAGCCCCAGCTCGTGCTGTCGGCGGGCGCCAGCTACAACGACCTGGCCCAGAAGACCACCCCGCGCATCTCCGCGCTGGGCAGCCGCACCTTCTTCGACGGCAAGCTGGGCGCCCTGCTATCGGTCGCCTACGAGGAGCGCCGCCTCAAGGAGGAAGGCGCCAACATCACCCGCTGGGCCACCGGCGCCAGCAACGGCGGCTTCAACAGCGCCTCGACCATCCCGGGCTACACCATCGCCCAGATCAACAGCGCCGACCTCTTCGCCCCGCGCATCCCCGGCTATGTCAGCTACGATATCGAGAACAAGCGCCTCGGGGTGGCCGGCTCGCTGCAGTACAAGCCCAGCTCCGACACCCAGATCACCTTCGACGCGCTGTACGCCTATCTGGCCGGCACGCGGAAGGAAGCCCAACTGCAGGCCCTGGGCCTGTCGCGCAGCGGCGCCGGCAAGCCGCAGACGATCATCCGCGACGGCGTCGTCGAGAACGGCAACCTCGTCTACGCTCGGATGGACAATGTCGACCTGCGCACCCAGGCCGCCTATGACGAGCTGAACACCGAGTTCAAGCAGTTCACCCTGGCCGGCACGCACGACTTCAGCAGCAATCTGCGGGTCGGGGCCCTGATCGGCTACGCGGACTCGACCTTCACCCAGCCGATCTCGACCATCGTCACCTTCGACCGGGCCAACAGCCAGAACTACGTCTACGACTTCCGCAAGGGCCGCGCGCCGCAGATCCTGCTGGGCTTCGACGCCACCGACCCGGCCAACTGGTCGGCGGTCAACGGCACCTCCGAGGTGCGGATCCGGCCGCAGTTCGTCGAGAACCAGTTCTCCACCGCCAAGGTCTATGGCGAGTGGGACCTGAACGACAACCTGCGCCTCAAGGCCGGGGTCGACTGGCGCAAGTTCGAGTACGACAGCTACGGCGCCTATCGCGCCAGCGAGACCACGGTTCAGACCCTGACGCCCGCCCAGCTGGCTTCGGTCTCGCGCGTGTTCAGCGGCCTGGGCCGCAACATGGACCTGCCCGAAGGCAACTTCACCGCCTGGCTGGTGCCCGACATCGACAAGTACGCCGCCCTGCTGAACATCTACAGCAACCAGGGCATCTACGCGATGACCGACACCAACAACACCTCGGCCCGCGGCCAGTACGGCGCGGTGGAGGAGCAGGACTACGGCGCCTACGTCCAGGCCGAGTTCAAGTTCGACGCCTTCGGCCTGCCCTTCCGCGGCGACGCCGGCCTGCGCCGGGTGCACACCAAGCAGGAGTCGGCCGGCTACGCCGCCGTCGCCGGCGCGATCCAGCGGGTCGAGGTCAAGCGCGACTACGATCTGACCCTGCCCTCGTTCAACCTGGCGGCCGACGTCACCGACACCATCGTGGCCCGCGTCAGCGCCGCCCAGACCATCGCCCGTCCGGGCATCGGCTCGCTGTCGCCCGGCGGCGACGTGGCGGTGCAGGGCGCCAACCGCAACTACAGCTCGGGCAACCCGTACCTGAACCCGACCAAGTCGGACAATCTGGACCTGTCGCTGGAATGGTACCCCTCGCAGGGGGCGATGATGGCCGTCGGCGTGTTCTACAAGCGCATCGACACCTTCGTGGCCACCCTGCGCCGCGAGGCCGTCTACAACACCCTGGGCCTGCCGGACTCGCTGCTGACCGGCACCGGCGCCTCGTCCAGCGAAGTGTTCCAGGTGACCCAGCCGGTGAACAGCGACGGCGGCGACCTGAAGGGCTTCGAGGTCAACGTCCAGCAGCCCTTCACCTTCCTGCCCGGCTTCTGGCGCAACTTCGGCGTGGTGGCCAACTACACCTTCGTCGACTCCGAGATCGACTATCCGACCTCGCAGACGGGGGCCACGCCGCCGATCCGGGAATCGCTGATCGGCCTGTCCAAGCACGCCGCCAACCTGACGCTCTACTACGAGACCCCGACCTGGAGCGTCCGCGGATCGCTGGCCTATCGCGACGGCTACCTGTCTCAGGTGCCCGCCAGCGACGCCAACATCGTCCAGGGCACCAACGAGACCCTGAACGTCGACATGCAGGCCAGCTGGAACATCCGCGACAACCTGAAACTCTCGATCGAGGGCGTGAACCTGACCGACGAGTTCAACGACCAGTACGTCGGCTACAGCGACCGACTGAACGTCTACACCCACAGCGGCCGTCAGTTCATCGTCGGCCTCCGCTACAACTTCTAGGCGCGATCCTACCTCCCCCCGGCGCCTAGACAGCCCGCGTCGCTCTCCTTCCAGGGCGGCGCGGGCCTTCTTTTTTGGGGATTGGGACAAGCCCCCGGTCCGCCCCCTACTCCCTCGGCATGGTCGTCGCCTGGCGGCGCACCACCCGGCAGCGGGTCTGGCCGAACTTCGTGGCGCAGAAGCCCGTCTCGTCCGAGCCCTGGCGGATCACCGCCCAGCGATCGCGGTCGCACTGATGCCAGGTCTCGCGGAAGGCGCCCTTGTCGTCATAGGCAAACACCGGCGTGTCGCCTTGCGTGTAGAACCGGGTCATGCCGGTGAAGCCGCCGAAGCTGGTCTTGCCGTTGACCACGCCGCACACCCGGCCCGTGCGCATCATCCACACGCCGCCGAACTCCAGCTCGCGCGACTGCTTGAGACGGGCGACCAGGGCGGGATGCACCACCGCCCAGCGTCGGGCGGCCTGGCGGCGGGCGGGCTCCAGCGCCTCGCCCTTGGCCTGGGGCAGCGGCCCCATGGCCCGCTCGAACCGGATGAAGTCGAAGATCCCGTAGGCCAGCGCCGCCAGCAGCAAGACGACCATGACCAGGCCCAGGATCCGCCAGGCCAGCGCCACGCCGCGCTTGCGGCCGACATGGGCGTCGGGAACGGGCAGCACGAACGACATGGCGATCTTCCCCCTCTGACCGGAAGGGAAGATTACACGCGTAATAATTACTTTCAATTCCCCTTTACGTCGTCATCCCGGAAAGCCCGCAGGGCTTATCCGGGACCCAGGGGGCCGGACGCGGCGCCTGGGTTCTCCGCCCTGGCGGAGGCCGACGCTGTGCGGCGGCCCCTGGGTCCCGGCTCTCCGCTACGCTGCGGCCGGGATGACGAAGAAGGGCGGGGCTAGAGCCCCTACCGCGCCTCGGCGCTGCGGTTCAGCGGCGGCGGGGTGACGCCGTCGACGAACAGCCGGGCGCTGGCGCCGGGGATGCGGGTCGAGGGCGGGGCCGGGCCGCGCGGCGCCAGGCTCCAGACGCCCATGACGATCATCACCGTCAGCGCGCCCAGGGTGACGGCGGCCGTCAGCCCCTCGCTCGAGACCGGGGCCGGGCCGGCGATGACCCGAACCCGCGACAGCAGCGGGTGACGGCCGAAGGCGCAGGCCAGCGGCGAGGCGGCGGTGAAGGCGTGGGCCTTCATCAGGGTCTCGGCGTAGCGCTTGCGGGCCTTGGGGTGCAGGGCCACGACATCGCCGTCGCAGGCGATCTCCTGGTCCAGGCGGGCGACGGCCGCGCCCAGATGGACGACGGGGTTCAGCCAGCCCAGCGCCTGGCAGGCGGTGATGATCAGGTTGCCGCGCGGGTCGCCGCGCCGCATGTGGGCGCGCTCGTGGGCCAGAACCAGCTCACGCTCGTCGGCGGTGAAGCGCTGGGCGAAGTCGCGCGGGATGACCAGGCGCGGGCAGAACACGCCCATGACCGCCGGACCTTCCAGGCCGGCGCGGGCGCGCTGGCGGAAAGCCCGCTCCGACAGAGCGATAAAGCCGGCCAGGCCGACGACGCCGGCCAGCCAGACGACCAGGAAGGCCACGGCCAGCAGGCGTTCGGGCGGCTGTTGCGCCGCGCCCGCGCCCAGGGCGTCCGACAGGCTGGGGAAGACGCTGGCCAGGGCCGCCGCCGGCGCCAAGCGCCACAGCTTGTAGGCGGCTTCCGAACCGACCAGGCGACGCACAGGCACGCGCAGCGCCAGCACGACCAGCACGCCGACCGCGGCGGCCAGCTGCGCCCGCAGCAGGGTTATGGCCAGCAGTTCAATCAGCATCGTCCAGCTCCGCGATCAGCTGCTTCAGCTGCTTGACCTCGTCGGGCGACAGCGAGCGGTGCTTGGCGAAATGGGCGACCAGCGGCGTCAGGCGGCCTTCGAACAGGCGGTCCAGCAGGCCCTGGCTCTCGGTCTGCAGATATTCGGCGCGGCTGACGATCGGCACGTAGCGGACGCGGCCGTCGATACGGCGCGACTCGATGGCCTTGCGCTTGAGCAGGCGGTTGATCAGCGTCTTGACCGTCGCCTCGCCCCAGCCCTGCGGGCCGGCGACAGCCTCCAGGATCTCCTCGACGGTCAGGGGGCTCTGGCTCCAGAGCGCTTCCATGACGTGGCTTTCGGCGTGGGTGATGCTCATGGCTGTCCGCTGCTCTACTGACCTGAATGATTACGCCCGTAAATGAAGCCGTCAAGCGATGCTTGGCGGACGCCGCCGGTCGTTTAAGAGTGCGCGCCATGACTCTTCTGCTCGCCCCTCGCCTCGCGCCCTGCGGTCCGGTCGTCGATCCCAAGGCCGCCGAGCGCGCCCACGAGATGATCGCCAAGCGGGCCGGCGAGCGGATGAGCGTGGTCGACGCGGCCTGGCCGGCCCTGGCGCCGGTGTTCGCCGCCAGCGCCTACCTGGCGGGCCTGGCCCGGCGCGACGGCGTGCGCCTGCCGACCATCCTCGAAAACGATCCCGAACAGCGCCTGGCCCAGATCCTGGCGGCCGCCCACGCCGTCGCCGCCGAGCCCGACTTCGAGATCGCCCGCAAGACGCTGCGCGAACTGAAGGCCGACCTGCACCTGCTGACCGCCCTCGCCGACCTGGGCGGGGTGTGGGACCTCGACGCGGTCACCGGGGCCCTGACCCGCTTCGCCGACGCCAGCCTGCACGCGGCGCTGGCCCAGGCCGCCCGGGTCGAGGTGGCGCGTGGAGCGCTGACCCATGTCGGCGACGGCGCCGACGGCCCGATCCCCGGCCTGTTCTGCATCGCCATGGGCAAGCACGGCGCCTATGAGCTGAACTACTCCAGCGACATCGACTTCTCGATCTTCTACGCGCCCGAGACCCTGCCGGTGAGCGAAGGAACCGAGCCGCAGGGCGTGGCCGTGCGCCTGACCCAGCACCTGGGCCGGATGCTGGCCGAGCGCACCGCCGACGGCTACGTCTTCCGCATCGACCTGCGCCTGCGCCCCGATCCGTCGTCGACCCCGCCGGCGATGCCCATCGACGCGGCCCTCGACTACTACGAAAGCGTCGGCCAGAACTGGGAGCGGGCGGCCCACATCAAGGCCCGCATCGCGGCCGGCAACATCGCCCGCGGCGAGGCGTTCCTGGCCGAGCTGCAGCCCTTCATCTGGCGGCGCAATCTCGACTTCGCCGCCATCGCCGACATCCACTCGATCAAGCGCCAGATCCACGCCTACAAGGTGGACGAGCGGCTGGAGGCCAAGGGCGCCGACCTGAAGCTGGGACGCGGCGGCATCCGCGAGATCGAGTTCTTCGTCCAGACCCAGCAGTTGATCCTGGGCGGCCGCCACCCTGACCTGCGCAGCCCGCGCACGCTGGACGCCCTGGCCGCCCTGCGCGACGCCGGCCATGTGACCCCGGAAGACTGCGCCTACCTGACCGCCGCCTATCACGACCTGCGCGCCCTGGAGCACCGGGCCCAGATGATCGCCGACGACCAGACCCACAAGCTGCCGGAGTCAGACGCCGACCGGAAGAAGGTCGCCGCCCTGTGGGGGCAGGGAAACCTGCGCAGCTTCGACGCCGCCGTCGGCAAGATGCTGAAAGGCGTCAACCAGCGCTACGGCGCCCTCTTCAAGGGCGAGGAGGAGCTGTCGTCGCGCTTCGGCAGCCTGGTCTTCACCGGCGTCGAGGACGATCCGGAGACCCTGGCCACGCTCAAGCGCATGGGCTTTTCGAGCCCCGAGCGCGTGGCCGCCACCATCCGCGGCTGGCATCACGGCCACATCGCCGCCACCCGCACCGAGCGCGGCCGCGAGCTCTTCACCCGCCTGGCCCCGCGCCTGCTGGACGCGGCCAATGCGACGGGGGCGCCGGATGCGGCCTTCAACCGCTTCGCCGACTTCTTCGCCTCGCTGAGTTCGGGCGTGCAGATCCAGTCGCTGTTCCTGGCCCAGCCGCGCCTGTTCGAACTGGTGGTGCAGGTCATGGCCTTCGCCCCGCGCCTGGCGACCACCCTGGCCCGCCGGCCCACGGCGCTGGACGCCCTGCTCGATCCGGCCTTCTTCGGCCCCATGGAGATGCCTTCCGAGGCGCCGTGGGACCCGGCCGAGTTCGAGCCGTCGATGGACGCGGCCCGCCGCCTGTTCCGCGACCAGACCTTCCGTATCGGGGTGCGGGTGATGAGCGGCACGGCCGACGCCCGCGACGTGGGCCGGGCCTTCGCCGACCTGGGCGACCTGATCGTGGGCGGCCTGGCGCCCGCCGCCCTGGCCGAGGTCGAGCGGCTGGGCGGGGCCTTCCCCGGCCAGGTGGCCGTGGTCGCCCTGGGCAAGGCCGGCTCGCGCGAGATGACCGCCAAGTCCGACCTCGACCTGATGACGCTGTACGCCGCCGACGCGCCGGCGGCCCAAGACGACGTCGTTTCGGAGATCAAGGGCTGGAGCGCCGACGTCTTCTATGCCCGTTTCACCCAGCGCCTGGCCTCGGCCCTGTCGGCCCCGACGGCCGAGGGCACGCTGTACGAGGTGGACCTCAAGCTGCGCCCCTCGGGCAGCAAGGGGCCTGTGGCCGTCAGCTTCGCGGCCTTCGAGGACTATTACGAGCGCGAGTCCGAGACCTGGGAACTGCTGGCCCTGACCCGCGCCCGGGTGATCTGGGCCAGCTCGCCCGCCTTCAAGGCGCGCGCGGAAGGCGCCATCGAGGCCGCCCTGCGCCGCCCGCGCGACGTGGCCAGGACCGCCGCCGACGTGCTGGAGATGCGCGACCTGATGGAGCGCGAGCGGCCGGGCAAGGGCCCGTGGGACCTGAAGCTGGAGCCCGGCGGCCTGGTGGACATCGAGTTCATCGCCCAGTTCCTGCAGTTGGCCCACGGACCGGACGGCGGCCCGCTGGCCCAGAACACCGGCGAGGCCCTGTCGGCGCTGATCGAGGCGGGCCTGGGCGACAAGGCCTCGCTCAACGCGGCCCTGTCGGCCTGGCGGCTGGAGCAGGACCTGTCGCAGCTGATCAAGGTGGCGCTGGAGAACGGCGACGACCCGGAAAGCGAACCCAAGGCCTTCCGCGCCCTCCTGGCCCGCGCCGGCCACGTGACGCAGTTCCGCTCGCTGAAGGCCAAGCTGGTCAAGGCCAAGGCCGAGGCCCGCAAGGCGTTCGAGGATGTGGTGAGGTAAGAAGAAGGCGACAACTCCCACCGTCCAGGATCCTCCCCCTCTGGGGGAGATGGCCCGGAGAGCCGGAGGGGGGGCGTTTTCAGCTTTCGTGGAGCCGACAGTCCCCCACTTCCCCCTCCGTCGGCTTCGTCGACACCTCCCCCTTCAGGGGGAGGATCTGGCGCCCGCGACGGAAACCCCGCCCTGCTCCGTTGAAGCTCCAGAAGGACGGGCCATACCCTCACCCGGAGCATTCGATGAAGACGTTCACCACCCTGGTCGCCGCGACCGCGATCGCCGCCTGCGCCCTCCCGGCCCTGGCCCAGACCAAGCCGGCCGGCCAGCCCCTCGCCGCGTTCCAGGCCGACCGCGCCGGGCAGATGCTGGCCAAGCTGGACGCCAACAAGGACGGCAAGCTGTCCAAGACCGAGTTCGAGGCCATGCGCCAGAAGAAGCCCGACGCCGCCAAGGCCCAGGGCGCCAAGGCGGGGCGCGGCGAGCGCCTGTGGGGGCGGCTCGATGCCGACAAGGACGGCTTCCTGTCGCGGACCGAATTGCAGGCCATGGCCGGCAAGCGCTTCAAGCGGATGGACGCCGACGGCGACGGCGTGCTCACCTCGGCCGAACGACAGGCCGCGGCCGGCAAGGCCAAGGCCGCGATGTGACGGCCGGCATGGGCTTGGCGTGACGAGGTGAGGCTTGGCGAGCGAGGGGGAAGACCCCGACCTGGCGTTGCTGGAGGGCGTGGGACGGGGCGACCCGGTCGCGGTGCGACGGCTGCTGGACGCTCGCCTGCCCCGCATCCTGGCCTTGGCCCGGCGGCTTCTGGCCGACCCGGACGAGGCCCAGGACGTCGCCCAGGAGACCTTCCTGCGGGCCTGGAAGCAGGCGCCCTCGTGGCGTCCGGGCCAGGCCCGCTTCGACACCTGGCTGCACCGCGTGGCGCTGAACCTGTGCCGCGACCGGCTGCGGCGACGGCGGGAGACGGCGATGGCGGAGCCCCCGGAAGTGATCGACGCGGCCCCGACCGGCGAGGGCGCGCTGCTGGGCGTCCAGATCGGCGGCCGCATCGAGCGGGCCCTGGCCGCCCTGCCCGAGCGCCAGCGCGAGGCGATCGTGCTGTGCCACCACCAGGGCCTGGGCAACAAGGAGGCCGCCGCCCTGCTGGAGGTGTCGGTCGAGACGCTGGAAAGCCTGCTGGGCCGTGGACGGCGCGCCCTGCGCGCGGCCCTGGCCGACCTGATGGAGGCGGTCCGATGAGCACCGGGACGATCAAGGAGGGCGCGCGACCATGACCCCCGACCGCTTCGCCGAACTGGCGGCCGCCCACGGCGGCGACATCGGCCGCTGGCCCCAGGAGGTGCGCGAGGCCGCCCGCGCGGCCCTGGCCGCCGATCCGCATGGCCTGGGCGCGCTGCTGGCCGCCGAGACCGACCTGGACCGCCTGCTCGACCTGGTTCCGGCCCAGGCCGCCGACGCCGCCCTGCTGGGCCGGCTGCTGGAGGCCGCGCCCAAGCCGCGCCGCTCGGCCGGCGCCTGGTGGGCGGGGCTGGCCGCGGGCCTGGGCCTGGCGGTCGCCACCGCGGCCGGGGTCGCCGTCGGCGTCGCCTCGGGCGCGGGCGAGCGGCTGGATCGCCGCGCCGACGCCATCCTGGCCGCCGCCTACGACCAGCCCGAGCCCGACAACGCGGCCGAAGCCCTGCCCGAGCTCCAGGACGAGGCGACCGACCTATGAGCGCCAACCGTTCCCTGATCGTCGCCCTGGTGGTGTCCGGCGCGCTGAACCTCTTCCTGATCGGCGGCATCGCCGGCGCGGCCTGGATGCGCCAGGAGGCCCGCCGCGAGGCCCCGATCGCCGCCGCCCTGGCCCAGCGCCCGCCGCTGTGGACCGCCGGCCGCGACCTGCCGCCCCAGCAGCGCCGCGCCCTGCGCCGCACCCTGCGCGAGGCCGCGCTCGAGAACCGCGCCGACGCCCAGGCCGCCCGGGCCGAACGCCGGGCCGTGGTCGACGCCATGCGCGACGGCCGCTTCGACCGCGCCGAGGCCGAGCGCCGCATGGCCGCCGCGCGGACCCTGGAAAGCGGGGTGCGGGCCAAGGTCGACGGCCGCCTCGCGGCCTTCGCCGAGGGCCTGCCGCCTGAAGAGCGCAAAGTGCTGGCCGAGGGCCTGCGCCGGGTCTACGCCCCGCGCCAGAAGCCCCGCGAGGAGCGCCCCGAACGCCCGCGCGGAAAAAACGACGCCCAGCCATAACCAAATCGCCTCGGGCTCCGTATCTTCGACACTGAAACCGGAGACACGCCCGTGCTGATCCGCCACCGCCCCGACCTGACCGACAACGACGTCACCGACCGGGGGCTCTATCTGCGCCGGCGCGAGTTCATTACCGGCGTCGCGGGCCTTGGTCTCGCCGGCCTGGGCGGCATGGCGAGCGCCGCGCCGCTGGCGTTCAGCAAGGGCTTCTCGACCACCGAAAAGCCGACACCCAAGGACGACGTCACCAGCTACAACAACTTCTACGAATTCGGCGTCGACAAGGGCGACCCGGCCGAGAACGCCGGACGCCTGAAGACCCGCCCCTGGACCGTCCGCGTCGACGGCGCCTGCGAGGCCCCCAAGACCTTCGACATCGACGCCCTGATCAAGGCCAACAAGCTGGAGGAGCGCATCTACCGCCTGCGCTGCGTCGAGGGCTGGTCGATGGTGATCCCGTGGGTGGGCTTTCCGCTGAAGGACCTGATCGCGGCGGTCAAACCCACGTCCAAGGCCAAGTTCGTCGCCTTCGAAACCCTGATGCGGCCGTCCGAGATGACCGGCCAGAAGTGGGACGTGCTGCAGTGGCCCTATCGCGAGGGCCTGCGCATCGACGAGGCCGTCCACCCGCTGACCCTGATCGCCGTCGGGCTCTATGGCGAGACGCTGCCCAACCAGAACGGCGCGCCGCTGCGTCTGGTCGTGCCGTGGAAGTACGGTTTCAAGAGCATCAAGTCGATCACCCGGATCAGCCTGGTCGAGCGCCAGCCGCCGACGGCCTGGAACCTGTCGGCGCCGCGCGAGTACGGCTTCTATTCCAACGTCAATCCGGCCGTCGACCACCCCCGCTGGTCGCAGGCCACCGAGCGCCGCATCGGCGAGTTCCGGCGGCGCGACACCCTGCCGTTCAACGGCTACGGCGAGTGGGTGGCGGATCTGTACCGCGGGATGGATCTGAAGAAGTTCTACTGATGAACAGGCCCCCTCAGTCGCTCCGCGACAGCTCCCCCAGGGGGGGAGCATCTAAAGCGCCGACCAGATCCTCCCCCTCTGGGGGAGGTGGCGCGAAGCGCCGGAGGGGGTCTGCCCGCGACAACCTCGTCTACGCCGCCGTCTGGCTGGCCTGCGCCGCGCCGCTGGCGTGGCTGGCCTTCCGGGCCTTCACCGGCGACCTGGGGGTGAATCCGATCGAGACCCTGGTGCGCCAGCTGGGCGTCTGGGGCCTGCGCCTGCTGCTGGTCGGCCTCGCCGTCACGCCGGCCGCCGTGATCCTGAAGAAGCCCCGCCTGGTGCGCTTTAGGCGGACCATCGGCCTGTTCGCCTTCGCCTATGTGACGCTGCACCTCTTCAGCTACATCGGCGTCGACCTCTATTTCGACTTCGGCCAGCTGGTGAAGGACATCCTCAAGCGGCCGTTCATCACCCTGGGCATGGCCGCGTTCGTGATGCTGGTTCCGCTGGCGGTCACGTCGACCAACGGCTGGGTCATCCGCATGGGCCGGGCGGCCTGGAGCCGGCTGCACTGGCTGATCTACGTCATCGTGCCGCTGGGCGTGGCCCACTACTACCTGCTGGTGAAGGCCGACCACCGCCCGCCGCTGGTGTACGCCGCGATCCTCGCGGTGCTGCTGGGCTGGCGGGCGTGGCGGAAGCTTGCGACCAGATAGGAACCTCCCCCTTTGGGGGAGGCGATCGCGAAGCGATCGGTGGGGGGAGTGACCGCGAATTCGGCCAGATCAGCGCAAGCTGAAAACGTCCCCCCTCCGGCCCTTCGGGCCACCTCCCCCAGAGGGGGAGGATCCTTACAGGCGGGAGGTTACTTGGCCGCGCCCTTCGCATAGGCCTGGGCCTGGCCCAGCAGGCGCAGCACGTTGCCGCTCCAGATCGCCTCGATGTCGGCGTCGGAATAGCCGGCGGCCTTCAGGCGGGCGGTGATCTTGGGCAGGTCGGCCACATCCTCCAGGCCCTCGACGCCGCCGCCGCCGTCCCAGTCGGCGCCCACGCAGACAGCCTTGGCGCCGCCGATCTTCAGCACGTGGTTCATGCTGTCCATGAAGGTGTCGAAGTTGGCGCGGACCGGCGGGAACTTCTTGTCCAGCTCTGCGCGCTTCCTGGCGTAGGCGACGAAATCGGCCTGGGTCGCATCGTCGCCCGGTCCGCGGCCCAGCGCCTCCAGCGCCGCCTTGCGCTCGGGGCTGTTGGTCGAGGCGCGCAGATAGACCGAGTTGATGCAGATCGCCCCGCCGCTCTCGGCGATCTTGCGGATATGCGCGTCGTCAAGATTGCGCGGGTGATCGAACACCGCCCGGGCGCCCGAGTGCGAGGCGATGACCGGAACCTTCGACAGGGCCACGGCCTGGTCGACCACGTCGTCCGAGGCGTGGCTGACGTCGATCAGAATCCCCAGGCGGTTGGCCTCGGCCAGCCAGCGCAGGCCCAGCGGCGAGAAGCCGTTCCAGATCTTGCCCTTGGGGTCGGTCGAGCTGTCGGCGAACTGGTTGTTGCGGAAGTGAACGGGGCCCGCCATCCGCACGCCGGCGCCATAGAAGGTCTGCAGCAGGGTGAGGTCCTCACCCATGGGCCAGCTGTTCTCGATGCTCTGGAAAGCGAACTTCTTGCCCGCCTTGTTGATGCGGATCGCGTCTTCCGGCGTGTAGGCCAGCTCGAACTTGTCGCTGTGGGCCGAGACCATCTCGCGGATCTCGGTCGCGCGGGTCAGGGCGAAGTCGCGGGCCCAGCGATAGCCCTCGGCGGTCAGGTCGCCCTGGCCGGTGTAGATCACGAAGAACCCGCCATCCAGGCCGCCGTCGTTCATGCGCGGCAGGTCAACCTGGCTGAAGTCCTGCGGCACGCTGTGGCGGTCGACCATGCTCCAGCCGGGGCGGGCGAAGTGCTCGGGCGTGTCCAGGTGGGTGTCCAGCGTCAGGATGCGCTCGTGCAGCGCCTTGTCGGCTTTCGAGACCGGCGCCTCGGCGGCATGGGCGGCTGCGCCCAGAAGGGCGGCCGAGCCGAGGAGGACTGACAGCAGGCGACGCATGGAACACTCCGGAACAGCTGATCCGGCCAAGCTCGACGGCGGCGTCGCGCCCGTCAAGGACATTAGATTTTCTCGCGCCCACTTTTCGCGAATGAGCGTCAGATCAGCCCCAGCGCCTTGAAGCTGGCCACCCCGTCGCGGCCGACCACCAGATGGTCATGAACGACGATGCTCAGCGCCTTGCCGGCGGTGATGATCTGCTTGGTCATCTCGATGTCGGGGCGCGAGGGGGTCGGATCGCCGCTGGGATGGTTGTGCAGCAGGATCAGGTTGGAGCTGGAAAGCTCCAGCGCCCGGCGCATCACCTCACGCGGATAGACCGGCGCGTGGTCGACCGTGCCGTGGTTCATCACCTCGTCGGCGATCAGCTGGTTCTTCTTGTCGAGGAACAGCACCCGGAACTGCTCGCGCGACTCGTTGGCCAGGGCCACGCGCACATAGCCCAGGAGCGCCGTCCACGACGAGATCACCGGCCGCTTGGTGATGCCCTCCCGCCCCGCCCGCAGCGTGGCCTCGTGCAGGATCTTCAGATCCACCGCCGCCGTCTCGCCGACGCCCGGCACGGTCTTCAGCTCCTCCACCGTCGCGCCCAGCACCCCGGCGAACGAGCCGAACCGGCCCAGCAGCGCCTTGGCCAGCGGCTTGACGTCGCCGCGCGGCAGGCTGCGAAAGAGATAGAGCTCGAGCAGTTCGTAGTCGGGCAGCGCCGCCAGGCCGCCGGCCCTGGCCCGCTCGCGCAGGCGCTCGCGATGGCCGGCATGGTGGGCGGCCACCAGCGCCGCCTTGCCCGGCCGGGCGGGCTTGTCGCCCTTGGCGGGCTCGACCGCCTTGGGCGCGCGCGGCGCGGCCTCCGACACCCTCAACGACTTGCCGCTGACCATCGCGCCCCTCTGCGAGAGTGCGATTAGAGCTTAACAATCTGGAGTTGTCGAGAGCGCGTAAGCGCCCTCAACGCCGGGGAAGAAATCAGAACGCCGGGACCACCGCGCCCTTGTACTTCTCCGCCATGAACGCCTTCACCTCCGGCGAGGTCAGGGCCTTGGCCAGCTTGGCCACGCGGGGGTCGGACGCATTGTCCGGGCGGGTGACCAGGAAGTTCACATACGGGCTGGTCTTGTCCTCGATCAGCAGGGCGTCCTTGGCCGGGTCGAGCTTGGCGTCCAGGGCGTAGTTGGTGTTGATCACCGCCAGGTCGACCTGGTTCAGCACGCGCGGCAGGGTCGCCGATTCCAGCTCCTTGAACTTCAGGTTCTTCGGATTGGCGGTGATGTCCTTCAGGGTCGAGACCGGGTTGGACGGGTCCTTCAGGGTGATCAGGCCGTTCTTGGCCAGCAGCAGCAGGGCGCGGCCGCCGTTGCTGGGCTCATTGGGGATGGCCACGCTGGCGCCGGCCGGCAGGTCGGCGATGGCCTTGATCTTCGACGAATAGGCGCCCAGCGGCTCGATGTGCACGCCGGCGACCTTGACCAGGCCCCAGCCGCGATCGGCGTTGACGGTGTCGAGATAGGGACCGGTCTGGAAGTAGTTGGCGTCCAGATGCTTCTCGGCCAACTGCACGTTGGGCTGGACGTAGTCGTTGAACACCTTGATGTCGATCTTCAGGCCTTCGGCCGCCAGCTTCGGCTTGATGAACTCCAGCACCTCGGCGTGCGGCACGGCGGTGGCGCCGACCACCAGGGTGTCGGCGGCCGACGGCGCGGGCTGGCGATTGCAGGCGGCCAGCAGGGCGAAGGCGGCGAGGCTGAGGAGGGCGGCGCGGCGGGCGACCATGAACGGCTCCGGTAAGTCGATAATTCCGGGAGGGTATTGCGCGAAAACGCCGCCCGCACGGAATCAGTTTTCCTGAGGCGGGCAAGAGGACCCGGGCGCGGACGCGGTTGGCGCGCCGGCAGCTTGACTATAGGTTGCGCCGATATCCCATGCAGCCATGAGCGCCCCGATGAAGACGCCCGCCCTTTGCGCCCTCGCCGGCTTCCTCGCGGTGGCGACGACCAACACAGCCCAGGCCCTGGAAGGTCCCATACGCATCGCCAGGGACCTGCAATCGGTGCGCATCGGCGAATACGACTATCCGCTCGACTGGGCCGACGGCCAGAAGCTGAACGAGGTGACCCGCAAGCTGCAGATCGGCCTGGCGTCCAACAAGCTGACCACCAGCGTCACCGACTGCGACACCGGCCTGTCCATGCCGACCAGCACCACCACCAACTACCCCGGCACGGTCTACGGCGGGGTCTGCACCCTGACGACCGAGGGCGTCACGCAGCGCGCGCTGGTCTGCTACGATTCCATGGTGGGCGATGTCGCCGTGGAGGGAGCCCGCGACGCCGTCGGCACGATGCTGGAACGGCGCCGCCTGATCGAACTGACCGTGCGGCGCTGCCTGGGAACCTGAGCCGCCTCAGTCGTCGTTGGCCGGGTCTTCGGGACCCTGGATCGTCCAGTTCGACACGAAGTCGGGGTTCTCCAGCACCTCGCCGTTGGCCAGGGTGTAGGTCCCCGGCTGAGCGGGCCTGATGTTCGAGGTCTGCGGCGGCAGCAGGTAGGTGTCGCCGTCCTCCTCCTCGGTCAGCAGGTCGACGAGGATGCCTTCCTGCGGGTCGGCCGACAGGATGACGCCGTGGAACTGCTCGACCTCCTCGATCTCGCCGTCGGCGTCGAGGAAGGTCAGGCCCACCAGGATGATCCGGCCCGGCAGGGTGTCGGCCAGCGCCTGGTCCCAGTGCTCGGGCGGCGGGGCGGAGAGGATTTCGTCGGTCATCCGGGGTTCTTAAGGCCCGGCATGGCTTGCCGCAATCACTCGAACCGCCGCCCCAACACGCGTCATCCCGGGCGAAGGACCGCGAAGCGGACCGCAGACCCGGGACCCAGGAGACCGGGCGCCGTGATCAGGTTCGCCGCCCCACCGCCAGCCGACACAGTGCGCCGGCCCCTGGGTCCCGGCTCTACGCGCTGCGCGCTCCGGCCGGGATGACGAGCACGGGCGTAATCACCCCAGGCGCTTGGCCCGCGTCAGGTTCAGCGGCGCGTAGCCGGCGGCGGCGAAGAAGGCCTGGGCGCCGGCGTTGTCGGCCCAGGCGTCGAGGACGACGGTCTCCAGGCCGAGCGCCCTCGCCTCGCCCTCCAGCGCGGCCAGCAGGGCCGCGGCGATCCCCCGGCGACGAAAGGCCGGGTCGACCGCCAGGTGATGCAGGTAGAGCCGTCGGCGCGCCAGGGCGAAGGGCGTCTCGGCACGGTCCTGGATCTCGCCCCAGGCGTAGCCGGCCGCCGCGCCGTCGACCTGCGCCAGCAGCAGGCGATGCGCCGGCCCGTCCAGCGTCGCGCGCAGGAAGGCCGCCAGTTCGACCGGATCGACGACGGGCTTGAAGATCTCGGGCGACAGGGTCCCGTGCAGGGCCTGCACGCCGGCGTTCAGCGCGACCAGGGCCGGGATGTCGGTGTCGACGGCGGGCCTGATCGCGACGGCGCTCACCGGTGCGAGACCTTCCGCACCACCGTGTCGCCGACCATCTGCAGCACCTGCACCAGGATCAGCAGCAGCACGACGGTGACCACCATGACGTCGGTCTGGAAACGCTGGTAGCCGAAGCGGATCGCCAGGTCGCCAAGGCCGCCGGCCCCGACCACGCCGGCCATGGCGGTGTAGGACACCAGCGCGATCGCCGTCACGGTCGCCCCGGCGATGATCCCGGGCATCGCTTCGGGCAGCAGCGCGCCGACCACCACCTGGCGGCGCGTGGCCCCCAGGGCGAAGCTGGCCTCGACCACGCCCTTGTCGACCTCGCGCAGGGCGGTCTCGACCAGGCGGGCGTAGAAGGGCGCGGCGCCCACCACCAGCGGCGGGATCGCGCCGGCGACGCCCAGCGAGGTGCCGACCAGCAGCACCGTCAGCGGGATCATCACGATCAGCAGGATCACGAACGGCACCGAGCGCAGGATGTTGACCAGCAGGCCCAGCGCCGTATGCGCGGGCTTGTTCTCCAGCATCTGGCCCTTGCCGGTCAGGAACAGGATCACGCCCAGCGGCAGGCCCAGGATCACGGTCAGGACCATCGAACCGCCGAGCATGGTCAGGGTGTCGAGGCTGGCCAGGCCGATGTCGGTCCAGTCGATGTTCGAAAACAGGCTCATACGCGGCCCTCCAGGCGGTCGACCCGCACGTCGGCGGCCTCGAAGCGGGCGATGGCCGCCTCGACGTCGCCGCCGGTCAGCGCCAGGGTCAGCTGGCCGTAGGGCGTATCGCGCAGCTTGTGGATGCGACCGCCGAGGATGGAGTAGTCGACGCCGGTCTCGCGGGCCACCGCCCCCAGCACCGGCTTGTAGGTGGCCTCGCCCTTGAAGGTCAGCCGCACCAGCATCCCGGCCGGCAAGGCGGTTTCGGCCGCCTCCTCCACCTCGCCGACGAAGCGGCGGGCCGTATCGCTGGCCGGATGCAGGAACACCTCCTCGACCGGCCCCTGCTCGACCACCCGGCCGCCCTCCAGCACCGCCACCCGGTCGCAGACGCGGCGCACCACGTCCATCTCGTGGGTGATCAGCACAATGGTCAGGCCCAGTTCCCGGTTGAGGTCGGAGATCAGGGCCAGGATCTGCTCGGTGGTTTCGGGATCGAGCGCGCTGGTGGCCTCGTCGCACAGCAGGATCTTCGGCGCCGTGGCCAGCGCCCGGGCGATGCCGACGCGCTGCTTCTGGCCGCCCGACAGCTGGGCCGGATACTTCGTCGCGTGGTCGCTCAGGCCCACCCGCGCCAGCAGCTCGGCCGTCCGCGCCTTGATCTCGGCCGGCGCGCGGCCGGCCAGCTTCAGCGGGAACGCGACGTTCTGCTCGACGGTCTTGGACGACAGCAGGTTGAAGTGCTGGAAGATCATGCCGACGCGGCGACGCAGGGCCCGCAGGCCCGCGACGTCCAGCGCCGCCACGTCGTCGCCGTCGACGATCACCTTGCCGCCGGTGGGCAGCTCCAGGCCGTTGATCAGGCGGATCAGGGTCGACTTGCCCGCCCCCGAGGCGCCGATGACCCCGAACACCTCGCCCTGGCCGACCTCGAGCGAGGCCTCGCGCAGGGCCGCGTGGCCGGTCGCGCCGCGAGCGGCGCCGTAGGTCTTGGAGACGGCTTCGAAACGGATCACCGGCGGCTGGTCCTTACTTCGCCACGGCGGCCGGAGCGGCCGCGCGCGGCGGGGCGTTCTTGACGTAGCGATCCATCCAGTCGGTCATCTCCCACAGGGTGTGCATCACCGACTCCCGGGCGCGATAGCCGTGGGCCTCGTAGGGCAGCACGGTGTAGCGCACGGTGGCCCCCGCCCCCTTCAGCGCGGCGTAG
>PJUL01000093.1_pt1 | contig 91744 bp, 77 predicted proteins | sample 1512221 | NCBI WGS metagenome assembly PJUL01 (sample SAMN08177667, study PRJNA422409) | Feces metagenome, whole genome shotgun sequencing project.
CCGCAGCAGGTTGAGAAGTAGTTACGGATCTTTTCAACACGGAAAGTGTTTTTCCCGATGTGGTTGCCGTTACAACTTTTATATGTGTGGTACCGATATCCGCTCCCAGTATAACATCCATATTTACTACCACACAAAAAATGTACCCTGCGCAAAGTGGAATTATTACCCCCGGCCGACTGGCTGGTTTTTTGCGGTTTACAGCCTGACAACAAACCGCAATCTATGAGCACCGCATTTCCCATTGTATCCTGGGGCAACGGCACCAATATATATGAAGTCAATATCAGGCAGTATACCCACGAAGGTACTTTCCGTGCTTTCATCGAACACATTCCCCGATTGTGCCGCATGAATGTGGAAATTCTCTGGCTGATGCCGGTAACGCCGATCAGTGTAGAGAAAAGACAGGGTTCCTGGGGCAGTTATTACGCAGCCAGCTCCTATACCGATATCGATCCGGTGTACGGCTCAGCAGACGATTTCCGTGAACTGATCCGCAGTGCGCATGCCTGTGGCATGAAGGTGATCATCGACTGGGTAGCCAACCATACCGGCTACGACCACCAATGGACCATGCAATATCCCGATTGGTACCGCAAGGATGACGCAGGCAATTTTACCGGGCTCTACGGCTGGGTGGATGTGATCGACCTGAATTATGAAGTACCCGAACTCCGCCGCGAGATGATCCGTGCCATGCAACATTGGATCCGCGAGTATGATATCGACGGTTTCCGTTGCGACATGGCGCGCACCGTACCGCTTGATTTTTGGGTGGAAGCACGAGCAGAATGTGATACCTTAAAAGAATTGTTCTGGCTGGCAGAATGTGAAATACTCGAATACCACGAAGCATTTGATGCCACCTACGGGTGGGAAGCAATGCGCGCCGCGGATAAATACATGGCAGGTGAAGAAGGCGCCACGCTTGCCAATGTGATACAGATATTGGGCAACTATATCCGCTACCCGGTCGGCTCGCGGAAATTATTGTTCACTTCCAATCACGACGAGAATACCTATCACGGTACCGAATATGAAAAATACGGAACGGCCGCGCTTGCATGGGCCGTGTTTTCCTGTACATGGCCCGGCATTCCGCTGATCTATTCCGGTCAGGAAAAACCCAATAAAAAACGACTGGCCTTTTTTGAAAAAGACGAGATTGATTGGTCGGGAGAAATTGAGCTGGAAAGTTTTTATACTACTTTGCTCGGTTTGCGTAAACACAACCTTGCATTGGAAGAAAGTGCTTCGGTATTGATATTACCTTCAGGACACAACGATGTATTGGTGTACCTGTGCCGCCGCCAGAAAGACAAGGTACTGGTGTTGCTCAATTTCAGCAAAGAGCAGGCAACCTTTACCATCGATCATCCGGCTATTCCGGATACTTATACCGATCTGTTCACGCAGGCAACGAGAGCCATTTCACGCAAAGCGAGTTTCTCGCTCAATGCAGGAGAATACCTGGTTTATCACATCACGCATCCGGAAAGCAATACGAACGTTTGAGGTCTTGTCGGGTTGATTTTTATAGTAAATTCGCCAACCCGGTTGCCGGGTAATCAATCCAAGACAGACATATGAACGGAACTCCTTCTTTTTCCCTGGACAAAAAAGTAATTGTTGTAACCGGTGCTACCGGCGTGCTCGGTGAAGCCTTTGTGGAATCGATTGCCGCCAGCGGCGGGCGTGTGGTATTGATTGGACGTAATACACAGACAGGCGAAGAAAGAGCCGCACGCATCCGCGAAAAAGGCGGCGAAGCTTTTTTTGCCGCTGCCGATGTACTGGACAAAGAAGCACTGATCAACATACGTGAAGAAGTACTGGCTAAATGGGGCAGCATCGATGGGTTGGTGAACGCGGCCGGAGGTAATTTGCCCGAAGCCGTAATCGGACCCGATGCAGACATTTTCGATATCAATATCGACGGATTGAAAAAAGCGTTTGACCTAAACTTATTCGGAACGCTGTTGCCCGTAAGTGTATTCGGACCAGCGCTGCAGCAGTCGGGTAATGGCAGCATCGTGAATATTTCGTCTATGGCTGCGCAAACGGCCATCACGCGCGTGCTTGGCTACTCGATGGCCAAAGCAGCCATCGATAATTACACAAGATTCATGTGTGTGGAAACCGCAAAACGCTACGGTACACGTCTGCGGGTGAATGCCATTGCTCCGGGCTTCTTCATCACCCATCAGAACAGAGCGCTGCTCACCAATCCTGATGGCAGTTATACCGCGCGTGGCGAAGCCGTGATCCGCAATACACCTTTCAACCGGTTTGGCGCTCCGGAAGAACTCAACGGTGCATTGATCTGGTTATTGAGTGATGCCTCCTCCTTTGTAAGCGGAGAAGTGATCTGTATCGATGGCGGCTTTCATATTTATTCAGGCGTTTAAACTTTTCCCCGATGTTATTAAAAGAAACCTGGCGCTGGTTCGGCCCTTCCGATCCTGTAACGCTTCCCAACATATTGCAGACCGGTGCGGCCGGCATCGTGACGGCACTGCATCATATACCGCACGGCGACGTATGGCCGCTGGAAGAAATCATAAAAAGAAAAGAAACGGTAGAAGCTGCGGGATTCAGTTGGGACGTAGTGGAAAGTGTAACCATACATGAATCGATTAAAACGAGATCGGGCAACTACCAGCAGTATATCGATCAATATAAACAAACGATCCGCCATCTCGGCAAAGCCGGCATACCCGTGCTTACGTACAACTTTATGCCGGTAAACGACTGGACGCGTACCGATCTGTCCTATAAAATGCGCGACGGGTCGCTGGCCCTTTATTTTAACTGGTCGGACCTGGCGGTATTTGATATCTACCTGCTCAAACGTGCGAATGCGGAAGCGGCTTATCCGGCCGCCATTGTGGAAGAAGCGGCCCGTAAAATAAAAACGTATACCCAGGCTCAATTGGATGAACTTGCCGGCATCATCATGTTTGGTATACCGGGTGAAGAAAAGCAAACGATCGCGCAGATGCGGGAGAAACTCGCCGTGTACAATGAAATTGATCATGCCGCTTTGCGAAGCAACCTGCAATATTTTTTACAGGAAATAGCTCCGGTGGCTGCGGAGGAAGGTATCCGCCTGGCGATCCATCCCGACGATCCTCCATTTGATATTCTTGGTCTGCCGCGCATCGTGAGCACGGCATCCGATCTTGATTTTATATTGAATGCGGAAAAATCGGAAAGCAACGGTATTTGTTTCTGTACAGGATCGCTTGGCGCCAATCCCCAAAATAATTTGCCGGAAATGGTAAAAGCCATTGGTAAAAAAATCCATTTCGTTCACCTGCGCAATACCCGCCGCGATGAAGCTGGTAATTTCTTCGAGGCCGACCACCTCGACGGCGACACCGATATGTACGCAACTCTCAAAGAGATTTTAAAAATACAACAGGAAGTCCCGCACATCATTCCCTTCCGTCCTGATCACGGCCATCAGATGCTGGACGATATGGGTAAACAAAATAATCCGGGTTATTCGTGCATAGGCCGTATGAGAGGCCTGGCGGAATTGAGGGGTTTGCAGTTAGGCATTTATGAAGGGCTAAGGCGAAAGGCTTAAGGCGTAAGGTGTAAGGCTTAAGGTTATAGGTTTTAGGTTTTAGGTGACTCTTTGCTCCTTACGCGCCTTTGCGTGAAAACAACGACGGCAATCCATTCACCATTGACGATTCACCATTCACTATTCACTATTCACCATTGACGATTCACCATTCACTATTCACTATTCACCATTGACGATTCACGATTGACACTAAAAAAACAGCCTCCTGGAAAGGAAGCCGTGTATACACTAACTGCTTAATGAGAAAAACTTGCCGCAAAAGTAGCGGGCTTAAATGATGTATGCTAATAATGCAGATGATGAAATTATTAAGCCTTCGCCGGACCTCCCCAATACAATCTCGTTTCATACTCCATTTTCACAAATCCATTCTCGTTGTGCGCAACAAATAATTGCACAAGACTTGAGATCATCGTATCATAAGTTGAATAGCCCGGCAACGGCGCCTGCGATGACGACAACAATTGTCCCTTCAATCCATCAAAGTCCAGCCACTGCACATTCGGGAATGTCTGCAATTGCATTTCTTCCGGCTCGAAGAATGTTTCCAATATTTCCTTATCCATTTCATTGTTTACCCGGCCCTCGATTGCAAAATCTACTTTCAATTCATTATAGGCCTGCAAAAATGGCGAACTGTTCATCCGGATATTCCAGGCAAGTACACGATGTCCGCCAGGACGAAGAATACGCGCAAATTCCTGTTTGGTCAGCACCGGATCCATCCAGTGAAAGGCCTGCGCTACAGTGATCAGGTCAACAGATGACTCCTCCAGCCCTGTTTCCTCGGCCGCATGCTGCAAACTTTGAAAACCGGGGTACTGCCCCAGTTTGCGCACACCTGCCTGCCGCATTTCTTCATTTGGCTCCACACAGGTAACATTATAACCTCTTTTTAATAGCTGTTCTGCAAATAATCCGGTTCCCGAACCAATATCGGCAATAGTTTGCCCGCTGTGAAGTCCCAATTTTTCCTCAAAAAAATCCACGACTGCGGAAGGATACGAGGGACGATAACGTACGTAGTTCTCTACACGATTAGAAAAGCGGGTGGTAGGCTGGTTTAGCACGCTATACGTGTTCATAATAGTGATTGTTCTTTTTTCTGCCGTGTTTCCTCTGGCAAAGCTCTGTTTTTTAATCGACGGTTTGTTTCCTTCATCAAAACTTAACCTGTTTTTCAAGAATGATACCGGATTAATAAAGAGGCATATTACTTGTGCTGTCTGGTTAACACCACAGATGAATAAATCGTTATCACTGCGCTGAGTTCCGCAACAGGTATCAACGCTGTATTAGTTTTATGCGTAACATGAATATAGCTGTTCCTATTCGTACACTTTCGTACGCATCCAGGGTATGGTTGCTTATCCTGGGCTTTTCCCTGCTTCGTTTTTTATTGGCCAGTATGATGGAACTCGGCAACGACGAAAGCTATTATTGGTTGTACAGCAAACAGTTGCAGTGGAATTATTTCGATCATCCCCCACTCGTTGCCATCGGCATCCGCATCTTTACGTTTAATCTTTTGCTCGAGGAACAGGAGTTGTTTGTACGCCTCAGCAGCATCGTCAGTTGTGCGCTTGCTTCGTGGTTTGTGTATAAAGCCGTAACGCAGATCAGCTCCCGGCGCGCGGGTTGGTTTGCCGTTATCCTTTATAATATTTCTTTTTACACCAGCCTCGTTGCCGGTGTGCTGGTGATGCCCGATTCTCCACAGTTGCTGTGGTGGACTTTCTCCATGTGGATGCTGGCCCGCATCTGGACCAACGACCGCGACTGGAAAAGCTGGTTGTTACTGGGATTAGGTTCCGGGCTTTGCATCATGAGCAAAGTGCACGGCATTTTTATCTGGACCGGCATCGGTATGTTTGCCGTCTTCTCCGGCAGAAAGTGGCTCCGCCTCCCGCAATTCTACGCCGCCGCCGTATTGGCTATCCTCATCGCCAGTCCGTTGTTGTTCTGGAATATTCATTACGATTTTATCACCTGGCGTTTTCACAGCGAGCGCGTAGACATCGCCCACGCCGTGCAGCAGAAAGATGGGTTCTGGACCGAACTGCTGGGACAGATACTTGTCAACAATCCCGTGAACTTTGTGCTGATGATGATGGCCGTGTATGCTTCGTGGACACAACGTGGCGCTACACACCCGGTGATCAAGCTCTACCATTATATAGGCGTACCGATGGCCGCGGTCTTTTTGTTTATTTCTATGTTCAGGGACATCTGGCCGCACTGGAGCGGCCCCGCTTATACGACGCTCATACCTGTAACCGCTATCTGGCTCGCCGGGCGCAGCCGCCAGGCTTTCCCAATATCACTACGGCTCGGCACGCTGCTCTTTGTATTATTTACCATCAGTTGGCCACTGATCGTCGAATTTTATCCCGGCACCTTCGGCAGCAAGGAACGCTTTCAACAGGGAAAAGGTGATGTATCCCTGGATCGTTATGGCTGGGAAGAGGCCGGTCAGCGATTCGAAGCTTTTTATTCGGCGGAACAGCAATCAGGTAAAATGCCACCCGGAACACCCGTGGTCTGTTCGTCCTGGTGGGGCGCCCATTTTGAATACTATTTTTGCAATCCCGCCGGCATTCCGGTGATCGGGCTGGGGCGGATCGCGGATTTGCATCAGTACAGCTGGCTCAATGCGGCGCGGCTACGGCAAACCAGCCTCCGGCAAGCCTACTGCATCGTAGCCTCCATCGAATACGCAGAAAAAGAGCACCGCTTGTATGATTATTACGATAAGGTAGAACTGGCGGAAACCATTCCCGTATACCGCAACGGACGACTCGCACAGCTCTTTTATGTTTACCGCCTGAGCGGATGGAAACAGGTTCCTTTCGAGGAGCCTGCTCCCGCTAAAACCTCGCATTATGCTTCGGTTCCGGCTTCCTGCGGACCTGCCGTGGTCGCTAAAACCCGGAAAATGTTGAAATAAGGCGCCAGCCTCCTAAATTTGCAGCTGCATTGCCCGATGGCAGGCAACTCAACCCATTAGCGCCTGAAACTGTTTGTATGCCCGAATTATCACTCGTCATTACCGTTTTCAACGAAGAAGAAAACATCCGTCCCCTTTTAGCAAAGATCAGGGAAGACCTCGGCAGCGCCGACTACGAAGTAGTGCTGGTCGATGACGGCTCTACCGACAAAACAGTGGCGCAGATCCGCGAGCACATGGACGACCACGTGCTGCTGGTGGAACTCCGCAAAAATTACGGGCAAAGCACCGCCATGATGGCCGGTATCGATCACACCTCGGGTAAATATGTGGCCCTGCTCGATGGCGACCTGCAAAACGACCCCTCGGACGTAATGCCCATGCTTGAACTGCTCATCCGCGAAGATTGGGACGTGGTGGCTGGCAACCGCAAAAACAGGCAGGACGGTTTCATCCTCCGCAAATTTCCCAGCCGTATCGCCAACGCACTGATCCGCCGCATGACCGGCGTTTATATCCGCGACTATGGTTGTACACTGAAAGTATTCAAACGCGAAATAGCCACCGAACTTGGTTTGTATGGCGAATTACACCGCTTTATTCCCGTACTTGCCAAACTGCAGGGCGCCCGCATTACACAGGTTGATGTAAAACACCACCCGCGTCAATTTGGAAAAAGCAAATATGGTATCAACAGAACCTTCAAAGTAATGTCGGATCTTTTGCTGATGGTGTTCTTCCGCAAATACATGCAAAAGCCGATGCACCTTTTCGGAACGATCGGGTTTATCAGCTTCGGATTGGGTATTCTGATCAACCTGTATTTGTTCATCCTGAAAATACTGGGGCATGAGATCGGCGGCAAACCCATGCTCATCCTGGGATTGATTTTGTTGCTGGGTGGCATTCAGATGATCACGATCGGACTGATTGCCGAGATCAGCATGCGTACTTATTATGAATCGCAGCATAAGAAAACCTATGCTGTGCGTCATCTTTATACTGCACACGGAAAAACCGGACCGAAACCGGTAGCCGATACTGTTTTGTAAAAAATCAGAAATAGTTTCCATGACGAACCCGCTGCAACAAAAACGGGAATACCGTATCCTGTTGTTATTCATGGCAGGATGGTTCCTGGTCAATAGTCTGCAGGCTGCACTCTCCGGCATCGACGGAGACGAAGCTTATTACTGGATGCTGTCGCAGCAACTTGGCTTCGGCTATTTCGACCACCCTCCTTTTGTGACGCTGCTGATGCGATTGGGTGAAACCTTTGGCCATGGGCCTTTCTTTACAAGATTAGGCACCGTACTGGTCACTACCTTAAGCATTGGTATTATCTACGCAGGCCTGCCGCAACGGCTTCGTTCTGTGCAATTATACCTTCCATTGTTTGCGGCCACACTCATCTTTAATGTTTACAGTTTCATTGCCACGCCGGATGCGCCCCTGTTTTTCTTTACTGCCATCTTTTTTTATGCGTATGGAAAATACCTGCAGCGTGCTTCCACCGGCGCTGTTCTTCTCACAGCACTGGCAATAGCAGGAATGTTCTACAGCAAGTATCACGGTATACTGCCGGTATTCTTCGTATTATTGTCTAACCTTCGTCTGCTGACGCGCGGATCATTCTGGCTGATCGTATTGCTGGTGATCCTTTTATTTCTGCCACATCTTTACTGGCAATATTCCCACGACTGGCCTACGGTCCGCTTTCATTTAGTAGAAAGAGCCACGCATATTTATAAAATAAAATATACCACGGCTTACATCTCCGGGCAATTACTGATATGGGGACCATTGATCTCGCTGCTGTTTTATTTCAAACTCTTCCGGTTGAAAAAAGAAGACCTGCTGGGTCGGGCGCATCAATTTACGTTCCTCGGCACGTTGGCTTTTTTTCTTTTTTCTTCCTTTAAAAATAATGTGCAGCCGCACTGGACGCTGGTTGGCGGCGTATCCTTCGTTTATCTTTTTCTCCAGATACTGGACCGCGGCACAGACAAACTGCGTCGCATCTTTTTACGCCTGGCTATTGCGAATATTATACTCATCGTGATCGCCAGAATCTTGTTTCTTATTCCCGGCTCACCGGTGGCGAAGATCAAACACTACAAACCTTTCTTCCAGGCAAAGGCCTGGGCAGATACGATTTATAATAAAGCAGGTAACACACCGGTAATCTTCCCGAACAGTTATGCGTTTCCTTCCCTGTACCGGTTTTATCACCCCGATGTAACAACCATCGGTTACAATACCAAGAGTTACCGCAAAACACATTACGACCTGATTGCTGCCGATCAGCAACTGAACAACAAAGAAGTTTTTATCTACCGCGATGGCGATACGAGCAGCGCTCATATTAACGTGGCATCAGCCTTCCGTCCGGGTACGCTTGAACGGGTAGATAGTTTTACAGCCGTAAGTACGTTGAAATTAACCCCGTTGAATCTGCCCAAAGAAGCAAAAGCAGGCTCCCGCATTTCAGTTAATATAGAACTGGCAAATGAAAGCCGGCAAACATTCAGCAACCGGGATCAACGTTTGCAATTTGATTATTCATTCTCGCGCTATTCTTATCAGTTTGAAAATTCACCGCAGCGCTTTGCCATTCCGGATAGCATCATTACGCCGGGTTATCGCAAACAATTTACCATTGAAGTACAGATTCCTTCGGATCCCGGCACACACCGGTTCCTGTTGTCGATTGTCAATGGAAGTTTGCAGGGGAATTTTGCCAGCGCCTATTATCCGGTCAGGGTTCAGTAACGACGGGCGTTTCGGTTGCGGTCGTTTTCTTTTCAGGCTGAAATAAAAATATGGCAGCGGAAAGCGAAAGGATCGCAGAAAGGCAATAGAAACAAAGACTGATTGATACGCACAAAGCTTCATTCAATCCGAGTTGTCCGGCTACCCAAACGATCGCCACCTCCCGGGCACCCAGTCCGCCAACACTGAAGGGAAACAAGGTAGCCAGTGAAGACACCAGAAAGCTGAACATATAAGGCAGGTACTCTTCGGTAACGCCCAATGCGCGCAGGATAAAGATCACTGCCACCAGCTGGCAGCCCTGTACACCCAGCGCCAGCAGATGTGTGCGGATAAAGCGCGCACTGTGATCACGGAAAAAACGACGCAGCACCCAATAGTAGGCAGCCGTTCCCGCGAAAAAAGCAATGGTTGCATACAAGGCATACTCCCTGAATACAGGTAATGTCAATCCCATCAACACCAACAACCCGCCAAGCGCCCACAAGCCGGCCAACCGATCGAAAAACACGGCGCTGAACACTTCTTTCGCAGGCCGATTGTATTCACGTTTTACCTTAAGAATTTTATAGCCGTCGCCACCGATGCCTCCGGGAAGAAACAGGTTGTAAAACATTCCCAGCAGGTAAAGCCGCACATTGTAAGCAAGTGTGAGATTGAGCCGGATGTTTTTGAAAAAATTAAGCAACCGGAAAGAAGAAATGATCTGCGATACAACAAACACCAGGAATGCAACGACCAGCCACCAGACATTGGCTTTCTTCCAGAAAACCAGCAGTGCCTGCAGATCCACTTTAGTATACACAAGCCAGAGCGCCGCTACTGTAAAAGCGATCTTGAGGAATAACTTGAGATAAGATTTCAGGCGGCTGTTCATATTGTATCAACCCTTTCAGGGCTCAATTTTGACAAGATAATATTTTTCAAAAGTCTGCGGCCTGGTTTCCCGCTTAAGGAATTTCAGGCTCAGGCGCGTCACGCGGAAATGATCTCTTTCAATCACCTCTCCCACTTTCAGTCCGGACGCACGGATAGATTCCAATCCGGGTGTGCTGGTAAAGTACCAGCGTTCCTTATCCACTGAAGCGGGCAATGTACTATCGATGGCAGTCAGATGTTTTGTATAAAAATCAAAGGTGAAACTATGCGCCTGATAGAAACGCACTTCATCCAGCGGGATCTGCTGTTCTTTCGCTACTTTGGCCAGTTGGGTACCGCCCTGGTAGTTCATGATGGCAGGATAAAAATTTCCTGATAATAAAATATTAACGAGTGCGGCAATGCCCACGCTCACAGATATTAATTTAACCAACGCAGATCCGCGGAGGAAGCTCACACAGGCCAACAAGGCAAGGGCTGCCAGCACAGCGATCAACCAGTTGTGGAGCGGGAAGAACCAGCCATTCACCACTGCCAACAGCAACACCAGCAATACAGCGATGCCCGCCTGTATGCCCCATAATAACTTTAATGTTTTATCGCGGTTACGTTCTGCCAGATTGAGCAGGCGCGCCGCTACAAGAATGGCAAAAAATGGAAACAGGATATTGAGGTAATGTGGCAACTGGAATTTGGACAGGGAGATCAATATAAAAATAAGGATGCAGGTGGCTGTGGTCAACCCTTCCTGTCCCTTTATATAGCGGAAGCCGGTTTGAACCAGTTCCTTCAACCGCGCCCCTGCCGCGTAATACGCCAATATCGACCAGGGCAGAAAGGCCCACAGCATGGTGTGCAGGTAAAACAAATAATCACGTTTACCTCCGCCCCAGCTTTTGCCATCGAGGCGTTCGATGTTTTGCCCCCACAGAATGAATTTGATACCGGAGATATTGGTCATGCCGCGGATCACTTTTTCAGGATGGCGATCGAATTGCAGGTAATAACAATACACAACGGGCAGCATGAATACCGCGGTCATCAGTCCCACGAGTACCCAGCGCGGATGAAAAATCTGTCTGAATGCCCGTTGGTAAAGCAGGTAAAAGAAAATGGCAACGCCCGGCATTACGATACCTACCAGCCCCTTGGTGGAAAAGCCCAGCGCCATGAACAGGGCAGCGAGCACAGGATGATACCATTTACGGCTGTGTACCGTTTCCACCAATTGCCATACGGCCAGGATCATGCAGCTCGTGAGGATTGCGTCCATCCGTACGTCCATGCAGGCCAGGATAAATGCTTGTGCCGATCCGAGTATCAATGCCGCCAGCCGGCCGGTGTCGCGGTTGTACAAACGCGTACCAAGCCGGTAAGTGGCCCAGATGCCTGCGAGCGAAAAAAGCAATGAAGGAATTTTATAGGCCACCGTGGTCACGCCGAATACATAATAGCTTAAAGCGGACAGCCAGAAAAGCAAATGCGGTTTGTCGAGGTAATCACGGCCCTTGTCTACCAGGTCTACGAAGTTGTCGTGCTGGTACATATGCAGCGCTATATTGGCATGATGCGCTGCATCGCTGTCCATCAGCGGCACAAAAAGACCGATCACGTACGCCACCGCCAGCAATCCCCACAAAACGGTATAACGGGAAGAAGACAAAGAAGTAGTTGGCATAAGCTGTAAAAACTGATGATCCCGGGCTGTGCGGGAAAGCTGCAAGGTAGTACAAATTTGAAAAGTGTCTGCCATTGCCTTATCCGTTACGACCATTGGCAAACCCGGTTTTTATTCCTGGCCGGCAGGTATTAATTTTCCTGTGAGTCCACGCCGTCTATCACACAGCAATTCACACATGAAAAAAACAACAGCAGGCATCAGCCTTGCCGGTGAATATCTTATGGACGGCCCCCGTGGGGTTCATACCGGACTACGGCTCGGCAACGATCATCAGTTCCTTTTCTTTTATTCCCAGTCCGGAGTGGAACGAACAGCCCGCGGATCCTGGCATCAGGGGGACGACGACACCATTGTATTGGATACCGGCACTCCGCCCGGCGACGACTTTGCGCTGACAGAAGAGCGTCTTCAATACACCAGCGACATACGCGTGGGCGTTCAGGCCGAAAACCCGGTGCTGCATACACATGTACTTTGCCGGATCGATGGCGGTGGGCGCTCGCAACAACAGCGCGGCTCCCGCAATGGCGTGTTCACCTTTTCTCCTCAATCTGTAGAGTCTATTACTCTCATCTTCGATTATTGCCCGGAGAAGAAAACCGTTTTCAAACCACTCCATGCCTTTAATCAGTTCGACTTCCACTTCCAGCCATGGATCATGGATGTATATTTCCGTAACTGGCAATTGCAACTTCACGGGAAGTTGCTGAAAGGTTCGCACCCGCTGCTGAACGGCGATCATTGGTCGTTCAAACCGGCCGGCTGAAACAAATTGACCGTTCGGTAACCCGAAATAACTGTTCACTAAGAGCATTGGGATTCATAAGTAGAAAGAGCTTTCTTTATAACACTAAGACTGTCGTTACTAACCGAAACTGCCTTCAAAGATATTCTTCTCATGCTCGGCAGTACCCTGGATCACCAACCAGTAATATATCCATATTGCTGGTTTTTTTATTTACGGGTATGCGATTTGGATAAGCGATTATATGAAACGCTTTATCCACAATAACGGTCTGGCGATCGTTTTTATACTCCTGTTCCTTTTATCACTGGGTGGTCAGTTTGTAACCGGCTATCACGAACATAACAAAGAGCGGGAAGAAGAAGGCATGAGCCTGCTTTCCCCGGAAGCCTATGTGCAATCGGGACATTTCATCCAGGCAACATTCGAAAACTGGGAAAGTGAATTTCTTCAAATGGCGTTATTTGTTGTGCTCACCATTTCCTTACGCCAAAAAGGATCTTCGGAATCCAAAAAGCTGGAAGGCAAAGAAGAAGTGGACCGCGAACCATCGGCTAAAAGACCGGGCGCACCGTGGCCGGTACGGCGTGGCGGCTGGATACTGTTTCTCTATAAACATTCGCTTAGCATTATACTGGTGCTGTTATTCCTGGCTTCATTTGTTCTGCACTTTCATGGCAGCATGACCGATGAAAATGAACTACGCGCCCACAAAGGCCTGCCACCCGAAAACATAACAGGTTACCTGGCCGACAGCCGGTTCTGGTTTGAATCCTTTCAAAACTGGCAAAGCGAATTTCTTTCCGTAGCCGCAATTGTGGTACTTTCTATCTATTTCCGGCAAAAAGGTTCACCTCAATCCAAACCTGTTGATGCGCCGCATGCTGAAACAGGCGAATAGGCTGATGGCACGATTCATGTTTTTTTAATAAAAAAACAAACGTGGATATCATCATTGAAACACCGGCCCATAGCAATGTAAAATATACGTATGATAAAAACCGCCAGGCTTTCCGGCTAAAAAAAGTACTGGCGCATGGGCTGAGCTTTCCGTTTGACTTCGGGTTCATTCCCGACACCCTTGGTGAAGACGGCGATCCGCTCGATGTAATGGTACTATCCGAGTTCACCACGTTTACCGGATGCGTGGTAGATGCGAGACTGATCGGTTGTTTATTAATAGAACAAGGAACAGGTGAACACTTCATCACCAATCACCGTTACCTGGCGGTGACGGAAATATCGCGGCAATTCGAAAACGTTCAGAGCATAGAAGAACTACCGGAAGAACTGCTGCGGCAGATCGAACAATTTTTCACTGCCTATGTCACCGCAGAAGGAAAAGAATTGCGCATTACCGGTCAATTGAATGCATCGCACGCCGTAGCCTTATCCGAACGCAACCGCACGGAAACTTCAACCAACGGCATGATTGCCGGTATTCCCTTATCTAAAAGTTTATAGCAATGATCAATGCAAACCTGCTTAACCCCATCAGAGATCATCTTATCCAGGAACAGGAAACGCTCGCTGTTGCCGAAAGTGTTACCAGTGGTCTGCTGCAATTCATGTTTTCGCAGGTAGACGAAGCCAGCGGTTTTTATGAAGGCGGCATCACAGTATACAACCTTCAACAGAAAATCAGGCAATTGGCCGTGGATCCGGCTCATGCACGTCAGACAAACTGTGTATCGGAAAAAGTAGCGGAGCAGATGGCAAAACATGTAGCCCGGTTGTTCAGCAGCAACTGGGGCATTGGTATAACAGGTTACGCATCGCCTGTGCCCGAAGGCAATAACCAGGTATATGCCTATCTGGCCATTGTGCACGGAAAAGAAATCTGTTACAAAGGGAGACTGGAGGCACCCGGGGAAAATTCAATGGCGGCAAATCAGAATTATTATACAAAAGCAGCACTTACTAAACTGCTGATGTGTCTTGAGCAGGTTGTCAGTTAAAATTTATTACTCATTAAAACATAACGATCATGGCAAAGTATTCAAAAAAAGCCGGCGATAAAGTTGGCCAGGCTATTCATGAACAGAAGGAAGGAACATTAAAAAGCGGTTCCGGGCAAAAAGTAACAAGCCGTAAGCAGGCAATTGCGATCGGTTTATCGGAAGCACGCGAGGAAGGTGCTAAAGTGCCGGCGAAAAAAACAGCAAGCAAAAAAACCGCTACAAAGAAAAAAGCCGCTCCAAAAAAGAAAGCAGCCGCAAAAAACGGAACGGCCGCTAAAAAAAGAACTCCTGCAAAAAAGAAAAATAATCCGCGTAAAAAAACAGCAAACGGGAAAAAAACGGCAACAAAATCCTAAAGCGTTAACACAGGTGTTAAAACACATCCGGGAAAACCCTGATATATGAAAAATATCCCTGCTTTGGCATAGTATTCGACTTTCGGAAAATGCCTGTATGGATAAAATATTTACAATAGCATTTAATTTCCCGCTCGAGGATAGTAGTTATGTTTTAGCATTGGAAGCCACGGCGGAACAGATAGCCAGTGATCCTGTATATCGTGTATATGATTTCAGAATCGCCGGTAAAAAAACGGGAATGCCCTTATTGCCTCCACAGGAGATAAAACCGGTTCCTTTATCTGCCGATGCTGATAAAAAAATATGGGTACACAGGGATTCAGAAAAAGAATCAGCTATAAGTGGTGTATTGGGTAAAGCAATTGAAGCAAATGGCTGAGTGAAAATGGTGTGCGGCAAATGATTAAAAAAGCATTAGAAAAAGGCACAGCTTTTGCCTTAGTATCATTAAACCCTCATACTATGGACAGCAAAGACAAAAAAGGAAAACAAGATAGTTTACGGGTAGATAGCAATGACCCAAATGAGGTAGCCTATCTGCACAGGCAATTTCCTGACAAGCATAAACAAACTATTGTGGATGCAATCAAGGTTGCCGGCCCGATGCGTGAAAACATCATGCGTTACCTCGAAGGAAAAGCATAATCAGATCCGTACTATAACATGGAAGAGCGGGCATTGCCGGCTCTTTTTTTTATGTGAATGGTCATCCCGAAGCCTCGGGGGTGAATGGTGAATGGTGAATGGTGAATACAACAGCCGTCGCCAAATAGTAGTGGAAATAATTGAAGCCAATCTTTGCGGCTTAATTCCTTTGCGTCTTTGCTTGAACCTGTCTTCCTTTCACAAAGATGCTTAATGACCATGGATGCCGGGACACCGCTTTAAATAGTAAAAGCCGGAAAAAAATCCGGCTTTTAAAGACGATCTTCCTGCTCAGAGCTTTGGACGAGGAGGGTCGTTTAGGGTCTTCAATGGTATAGATTTAAATTCTTTTGTCGGAACGAGTCCGGCTTTTCATCGATGATGGATTCTCTCTTTCTGATTACTAAAGTACCTTAGAAATTTATCAAAAAGGTGAAAAACACCCCCTTTCTTGTCAAATTTTACGATTTGCCGTTATTTTTCGATGCTTGATAATGATGTTTTTACGATAAATAAGTACTTCCATGTAGCCATTTCTTCGGTTTACAGCTACGTCCTTTTCACCCTCCTACCGGATCGTGAATTCACCTTTCTGGCGGATGTCCTCAGACGAACTGCCGATAAACACTTCATAAGTTCCCTCCGGCACGTTCCATTTCATGTTTTGATCCAGGATCGACAGGTCATCCGGTTGCAGCGTAAATTGAACGGTTTTGGTCTGCCCGGGTTCGAGGCTGATGCGCTCGAATCCACGCAACTGTGTTACATACGTAATCACATTGGTGATCGGATGTTTTACATACAACTGCACCACTTCATCGCCTTTGCGTGAACCGGTATTCGTCACCTTCACTGCCACATTCACGATCGCCTGCGAATGCAATTGCTGCGGAGACACTTTTATTCCTTCATATTTAAAAGTCGTATAACTCAATCCAAATCCAAACGGATAAAGCGCTCCATTCGCACTGGTATAGCCGGCACCATTTCTTCCTTTCGATGGCTGATCGGCATGTGATCCGGGTTTGAAAGGAAAGTTGAATTCGATCTGACCGGTCGATTTTGGATAGGTCATGGTGAGCTTGCCTCCGGGATTGTAATCACCAAATAAAGCTTCTGCAATCGCCCTGCCCGCAGACGGACCGGGAAATCCTGTATGTAAAATGGCCGGCACATATTTCTGCGCCCAGTTTATCGTTAACGGCTGACCGGTTGCCACAACCAATACCACTGGTTTACCCGTGGCATACAGCGCCTGCAGCAGTTGTTCCTGGCGGCCGGGAAGATCCAGGGAAGTACGTGATAACCCTTCACCCACCGTCTTTTCATCTTCACCCAATACGGCAATAATGATATCCGACTCGTTGGCACGCGCCACCGCCTGCGCAATGCTGGCCTGGTCTTCTTTACTCAATGGCGCATCGATGATCTCCGTTTCAGGCCATCCTTCGTTGGTCACTTCACATCCTTTTTCATAGATCACTTCTGCCCGGTTTCCGATCAAGGCTTTCACGCCTGCCAATACCGATGTTACCGGGTTATTGGAAGGACCATAGCGGCTGATCGTGTATTTCGTGGCATCTGCCAGCGGACCGGCTACCAGTATTTTTTTATACCCGTCTTTTTTCAAGGGCAACAGATTGCCCTCGTTCTTCAATAACACGAGCAATTCCCTGTTCATTTCATGCGAGAAGGCTTCGTCTTTTGCCGTATGGACTAATTTGTCGGCTGCAGCAGGATCGGCAACATAGGGCTGATTGAAAAGTCCGACCATGAACTTCACACGCAGCACGTCGCGCACACGGTCATCCACTACTTTGATAGATAATTTTCCTTCGCGTACCAGTTCGCGGATATTATTGATATAGGCATCCGGCGGATCGAAGTTGGTCCATACGTTCAGGCCCGCTTCTACGGCCTGACGCGTGGCTTCTTTGAAATCTTTTGCCACGCGGTGTTTTTCATAAATGTATTCCACTGCCCGGCTGTCGGACACTACATAGCCTTTAAAGCCATACTGCTGACGCAATAATTCCGTGAGGAAATAATAACTGCCGGTCACCGGCACGCCGTCCCAATCGTTGTAACTGCTCATCACACCGAGCGGTGCAGCTTCCTGGATCACTTTTTTAAACGGATACAGATACAATTGGTGCATCTCACGGGGAGCCACATGCGGATCGGTACGTGCTTCTCCGTCGCGGCCACCTTTCGGTACGCTGTACACAGCGAAGTGTTTGATCGTTGCCGCTACACCCTGGCTTTGTATGCCGATTGTCATGGCCTTGCCCAGTTCGGCAATCAGATAGGGATCTTCACCGTAACATTCCACGTTGCGTCCCCAACGCTGATCACGTGCGGGATCGAGAATGGGTGCGTACACGTTGGTATAGCCCAAAGCTTTTGCTTCACGGCCCACGATCTCACCGGCCTGGCGCACCATTTGTTTGTTCCAGGTGGCACCAATCGAGATAGGTGCAGGCAATGATGTGGCGCGGTCATGCGTTAAACCATGAATGCCTTCATTGGTAAAATCCACCGGAATGCCGAGCCGCGTTTCTTCCACGAACCATTTTTGTACGGTATTGATCGCACGCGCATGTTTGCTGAAAGGAAACGAGTGCTCCGATGTGGCATGCGGATTAAACGGCAGACTGTTGAGGTGCTCGTCGATATTGGCGATGCCATCTTTCCAGATGGCCGTTTTCCAGGCGGCAGTAGGCAGTTCGTCTTTCAACACACGGCCGTAACCGTACAAGGTCGCCATCTGACAGGTCTTTTCTTCCAGCGTCATTTGCGACAGCAGGTCTTCTACCCTTTTGTCTACAGACTGTGTCGTGTCTTCAAAAATGTCTTTCTTTCCATTCTTGTTAAAATCGATCCATCCCTTCTGGTAGATGGTTTTTTGCTGCGCAAAACTGCAGGTCGCAGTGAAGCAGGCCACAGCGGGCAAAATCCATTTCATACAACTATATTTAAAATCCGAAAAATCAAATCAGAATTTGGCTGGTTTCATCTTCGGCGTTACCCAGTGGATCAATAACCACGCGAGTAAAAAGGAAAGTCCGCAGAAAATGAAAATGATATTGTAACCAGCCGTGATGTTGTTGATCGACTTGTAATAATCGAGAATACCGCCGATCATCATCGGGAACAGCACACCACCCACAGCGCCGGCCATTCCACCAATACCAATTACCGAGCTTACAGCTTTCTTCGGCATCATATCCGATACAATGGTAAAGATGTTGGCACTCCAGGCCGCATTGCCGGCAATAGCTAATGCGATGAGGGCAACCACCGTCCACATATCATCTGTATAACGTGTAGCGATAATAGGTAACACGGCTAACGCAGAAGCAAACAACGCAATCTTGCGTGCTTTGTAAACAGGCCAGCCTTTTTTAATCAATTTGGAAGAAAGATACCCCCCGCCTACTGCGCCGATTGTTGCACCAAAGTAAACAAGAATCAGCGGAAGGTTGGGCTTTTTCAAATCCAGATGAAACGTGCTGGAGAAATAGGATGGCAACCAGAAGGCAAAAAAGTACCAGATAGGATCGGTGAAAAATTTACCAATGATAAACGCCCATGTTTGTTTCATGCCAAACAAACGGAACCACTTCACCGGCGCTTCCGGTGTATCTGTTTCAGGTTCTGCTTCGTTGTCGCTGCGGATATAAGCCAGTTCTTCTGCTTTGAGCTTGCGGTGTTTCTCCGGTATCTCGTAGAAGAAGCGCCAGGCTATCAGCCACAAAAAACCGATAGCACCGGTAATGATGAAAGCTGCCTGCCATCCGTAAGCGCTCAATAAAAGCGGAATGATCACGGGTGCCAGTAAGGCACCGATATTGGAGCCCGAATCAAAAAATCCTGTTGCGAGCGCTCTTTCTTTTTTGGGAAACCATTCAGTTACTGTTTTAACAGCAGCAGGAAAATTGCCCGACTCTCCCAATCCGAGCAGGGCACGCACGAATCCAAAACCAAAAGTAGTGCGCACCAATGCATGCGCCATTGCGGCAATACTCCACAAGGTGATCGATACCGTATAACCGATCTTACTGCCGATGCGGTCGATCAAACGGCCAAACAACAGCAGACCACCCGCATAAGCGGCGGTGAAGGCCATTACGATATGACTGTAATCCGTTTCTGTCCAGCCAAACTCAAGCTCCAGCGTGGGCTTAAGATATCCCACTACCTGGCGATCGAGATAGTTAATCGTAGTGGCGAAAAAAAGCAGGCTGCATACAACCCATCTGTAGTTTCCCGGTTTTTTCTCTTGCATAAAAAGCAGTTTAATTAGTTACGAACGAACAGGAGAAGGTTGTTTCAATCCTGTGAAACTATAATAAATCAGGAATACATACACCGGAATCAATATCCAATAGGCTATTTGATTACCGGATACGCCTGTGAGCCATCCATATAAAAGCGGTAATAAGGCTCCTCCGGCGATGCCCATGATCAGCACGGCAGAACCGCGTGCCAGTTGTGCGCCGGTCAAACCCCTCAGTGCCTGCGGCCAGATAGCCGGCCACAACATCGCATTTCCCAAACCCAATAAAGCCACACATACGATCGAATATTTGCCCGGCAATAGCAGGATCAGCACCACCAGCAGCAACCCCAGCCACGACGACCAGTAAAATGCTTTTTGCTGGGAAATGAAACGCGGAATAGCGAGTATGCCCGCGATATATCCCACCATCATACAGGCAAGTGTATACGAGGCTAATGTTTTGGAAGTATTCAGATCGAAGCCCTGATACAATCCGTAGTTACCAATTGTATCTCCTGCCAACACCTCAGCGCCTACTGCACAAAAAATCGCCAGGAATCCGCCTGTCATGACCAACGTAATGCCGGATGGCTGTGCTGGTTTATCCGCAGAACGCAAAACTGTTTCTTCTTCCTGTTTTATTTCCGGCAAATGCGCGAAGCGGATCAGAACAGATAATATCAATAATATCCCGGCTATAATGCAATACGGAACGATCACATCGCGCGCCAATTCATCCAGTCTTATTTTTTTTGCCGCCGGATCCATCGCGGCCAGTTGTTCAATAAGCCCTTCCGAGTTGCTCAGGATGATACTGCCCATGATCAGCGGTGCTAATATACCCGCCACTTTATTACATACGCCCATCATGCTGATGCGGCGTGCCGCTGTACGTGCGGGTCCCAGCAGCGTGATATAAGGATTAACAGCCGTTTGCAATAAGGTAAGTCCGGCGCCCGTAAGAAATAACCCTCCCAGGAAGATGCCATAGTTGCGCACCAACGCTGCGGGAATAAATAGTAAACAGCCCGCCGCCATCGTCCCCAATCCTATGCTCATGCCCTTCACCATGCCGCTTCTTTTCAGGATGCCACTGGATGGAATGGCCATTACCGTATAAGAAATGTAAAAGGCGAATGTTACGAGATAGGCCTGCCATTCTTCGAGTTCACAGGCAATCTTCAGGTAAGGAATCAGCGTGGCGTTGATCCAGGAGATGAATCCGAATATAAAAAAGAAACCGCCGATCAGTATGATGTTACGGACCGGTGCTTCGTTGTTATTTGTTAATTCGTTGTTTGTTGTGGCCATCTTCAGTTGTTTAAATGGTCGATCGCGGCTTGTACGCTGCCATATTTTAACAGCAATGCTTTTGCTTCTTCGTAGTCTGTAAGACCTGACCGCTGCATCAGCATTTGCGTACCGCGGTCGGTCAGTTTATCGTTGCTGATCTGCATGTGCACCATCTGGTTGTCTTTTACGCGGCCGATGCGGATCATGGCAGCGGTAGAGATCATGTTCAATACCATCTTCTGCGCGGTGCCGCTTTTCATGCGAGTGCTGCCGGTTACAAATTCAGGACCTACGATCACTTCAACCGGATAGTCGGCGTGTGCGGCCGCCGGTGATCCGGGATTGCAAACGATACAGCCTGTCGGCACGCCGGTCCTGCGGCAGGACTCCAATGCGCCGACTACATAAGGCGTAGTGCCGCTTGCTGCTATGCCAATCACGATATCGCGTGAACTGATCGCATAGGCCAGCAGATCATGCCAGCCCGTTTCGTAACTGTCTTCCGCATCTTCAATACCAAAACGCAAAGCTGCATCGCCACCAGCCATCAAGCCATTGACAATGCCTGCGTCTACCCCATAAGTCGGCGGGCACTCGCTTGCATCAAGCACACCAAGTCTGCCGCTTGTACCGGCACCTATGTAAAACAAACGGCCGCCGTTCTGCAATTGTGTTGCCACGGCTTCTGCCAGTTTCGCAATACCTGGTAATGCTTGCCGAACAGCCAGGGCAACCGTCTGGTCTTCCTCGTTGATATGTTGTACAATCTCTTCCGTACTCATCTGTTCGAGATGACGGTAACGGGATGGTTGCTCTGTTACTTTCGCATTACTCATGAGATTGTATTTAGAAATGTCTGGTTATATCTTTTCCTCAATAAATCCATCATGTAACAATTGATGTTCCATTGATCCGCCAGCGGACTGCCGTCTTTCGGATGGGATGGCATATAAGGTGCAGGCCCAAACTCGGGAACGAAGATCAATTCCTTCCTTTCGTTTTTAACGGCTGCTGCTACTACGCGGTCCCACCAATTGAGATGTTTGGCTACCGCTTCTGCGTATACCGGTGAGCGAGGATCCGCGATCTGCGGGCCCTGCGTGTAGCCAACGCGCGCGTGAACGTGTCGCGTGCGTTCGATCGCATCGGTGATAGTGGCAGACTGATCTTCCAGCCAGAATTCAGCCACCGTTACCCAATGTGATATATCGAGTGTAAAGCGCAGATCAGGCAACCGCTGCATATAATCCGCCGCTACATGTGCCGCAAATGCAAAACGTCCGCGATGCGTTTCATGATAAATGGCTATACCCGACTGAGCAGACAACTTCGTTGCGAGGTTGATCAGCTCTTCGTTTTGTTCCAATGAAAACCAGTCACGACCGGTATGCGAATTAATATACAATGGCCCTGCGGCAATGAGATCCTCTAAATGTTCGCGGTAGGCAGCTTTATGCGTGGAAAAATCGGCATCCATCGTCTGCCAGTGTTGTCCTACCCATTGCAGACCTTCGGTTTTCAGTGCATCGAGCATGGTGCGCAGTTCTGGCCGGGCAACGGGAACATCCGTTTCCACCCCTTCATATCCGGCGGCACGTACCTGTGCGGCCCACTTGTACCAATCGGTACCGGCGGCGCCCCAACGTGTACAAAAAAAGCGGATGGTCGTCATAAAGCTGTTTCGGTCATAGCAGGGTCAAATAACAAAGGATAAAATTGCCCTTCCATTTTTTGCCCTTTTTCAATATTGGGCGTGTTCGGCAGGAGTTCACCTGCGGAATTGGATTCGGTACCGTCTGCAAATACATTCAATACAAATGCGCGGCGGGCGTGCCGGGATTTATTCGCATAGGACCCATGCACCATCAATGGATGATGAAAGCTGGCATGTCCTTTTTTCAATTCAATGGGAATGGGTTTGAATTGCGTTTTTTGTTCATCGGTCAGGTAATCCATTAGTCCTTCCATGTCGCCGGCGAGCTCTGGTTTATCGAGCAGGCCCCAATGCTGGCTGTAAGGAACATAATACAGGCAGCCGTTTTCTGTAGTGGCATCATCCAAACCTACCCAGCAGGTAAGGTGTTGCAGCGGCACTGTTCTGGTCCAGTAAGAATAATCCTGGTGCCAAGCCACTACTCCTCCGTGCAGTGCAGGCTTGCAAAAAAGCTGATCATGCCAGAAACGTACGGGCCTGTCGTCGAGCAATTGACTGGCGGCCATTACGAAAGCAGGGTTCCAGAGTATATCGTGAAATCCCTGTGTAATGCGCCAGGCACCCAATGCATGAAACAAAACAGCATGGGGATCGGCCGATTCATTGGAAGCAAACTGGTAGAACAAAGCATTTCCGGGATGAGCCGGATCGGCGATGTCTGCCAACTCGGCCAGCAAGCGTTCGATCTGCCATTCTTCCAGCAATTTGATATTACTTACGTAACCGTATTCCCGGTAAAATTCAACTTGTTCTTTGCTGAGGCGATACTGTTCCCATTCGGCTTTTGAATTGGGCCAGCGGAACATATCAGATACCAGTTGATGAAAGCGGGAAAGGTCACCGTTGATCGCAACTGTTTGCATATGTTGTCAATTGTGAATGGTCAATTGTGAATCGTCAATCGTGAATCGTGAATAAGCACTTTCACTGTGCTTCGAGCCTTTATAAATGAATCCGGCTGTTCACCTAATACCTGTAACCTAAAACTTATCACCTTACACCTTAGACCGGAGTATCGGCCCTTACACCTTCTTCCAAATACAGCGCCGCGCTTTCCTTGTCCAAAAACAACTCAGCGTGTTCGTGTTTGCGGAGAATAGTGCTTGGATACAACTCAGTGACAGCATCTGTGAGGGTATGGTACACAGCCTGTGCTTTGCTGGTACCGGGCACCATGCAATAGATGTAACGGGCAGCCAGCAAGGCGGGAATGGTTAATGTATAAGCAAAAGAGGGCACTTCGGGTACGGCAGCGAAACAGCCTTCGTTCACCTGTTGCTGTTTGCATGCTTCGTCGAGGTCTACAATCTTCACCGCATGCGGATCGTCGAAGTGCGCCACGTGCGGGTCATTGAAAGCGAGGTGGGTATTTTCCCCGATACCCATGCAGGTAATATCTACGGGGTGTTGCTGCAGCAAGGCGGCATAACGCGCACACTCGGCAGCTTTGTCGGTTGCCTGTCCATCGATGTAATAAACTTCGCGGAAATCAACTTTATCAAATAAACGTTCTCTTAAAAAATAACCGAACAACTGTGGAGCGCCGGCGGGCAACCCCGTATACTCGTCCATATGGAAAGCATTCACACGGTTCCACTCAACGGGTTGTTGTATCAGTTCTTTCAGAAATTCTTCCTGTGAAGCGGCGGCGGCAAAGATCATATTCACTTCGTCCTGCTGCTGCAATAGTTCGCGGATCGTGGCGGCAGCTTTGAGCGCTGCATCTTTCCCCATTTCTTCCCTGCTTCCGTAAACTTTTACTTTCAACTGATCTACTGCAAAATCTCTCATGGTATTCTTTTTTTCCTATTCGTGTATTCCTTGCTTACACGTTAATTGATTTACATTTTCCCCATTGACATGCGCAGGGTAATGTTTTGACTGTTGAATTTTGACTTTTGAATTTGTCAAGCAAGCGAATCGTTATAGGCATATCCCTGCACGGCTATGAAGCCGTACCGGTAAAAAGTCCGGGAACCGGAGTTCCCGGGACTGTTTAGGTTAGAATCTGAACTTCACACCTGCACGACCCCAGAAGGAGTAGTACTGGTTTCTGTAAATGCGGTTGCGTTCACCGAAGTATTCGATCTGTGGGGCGTTGGTCAGGTTCTGTGCTTCAGCATATACGGTAAAGCGTTTGCTGATGCGATAAGATGTGTTAGCATCGATTTGCACACGTGCAGCGCGTATAACATCCTGGTCATCGTCTCCGCCAAGGCTTACGGTATAAGAACCATTGTAGTTCACGTTGCCCTGGATGCTGAATCCTTTATAGGCAAAAGAGAGCGATCCGTTGGCTGTATGTGTAGCCTGACCAGGCAGGCGGATATCCTTACGGAATTGCGCATCTGCATTGGAATGCGTGTAAGTATAGTTGGCCAGTATAGAAATTCCTTTCAGCGCACCGGGCAGGAAAGTAAGGTTCGCCTGTGCGTTCAATTCTACGCCGAATACATCGGCAGCATCACCGTTCAGCGTGCGGAAAAGTCTCCATCCCTGGTATTGGTTGGCATTGTCAAACTCGTCGCCCACGATAGTCGTTACACTGCTGTACTGGAACTGCTCAACTTTTTTATAGAATAAACCGGCAGACAAAATACCCAGGTTAGACAGGTATTTTTCATACATCAGGTCTACATTGGTGGCAAAGGCAGGTTTCAGTTCGGGGTTACCATCGGTAACAGTCTGGCTCAGGATGCTGGTTACACGACCAGGCACGAGGTCTACAAAGTTCGGACGGGAATAACCATAGGTCAATGCGGCACGGATGAGTGAGCTCTTGTTCAGATCATATTTACCCTGGATGTTAGGCAGAAAACGAACGTAATCTGTCTGCTTGCGCGTACGGGTGGTAGACTGCCAGGCTCCGGCTGCATCTTCCGCCACGATATTACCCTGGTAATCCACATCGGTTTTTTCCACACGCAGACCACCCAGCACCATCAGGCGGTTAAACTGTATACGGTTCATCAGATAACCGGAGGTAACGGTCTCTACCGCATCGTAGAAATAAGTATCGATGGTTTTGCGTGTACCACTTACGTCTTTTGTAAAGAGTGTATTCTGATTGTTTTCGAAGAAGCTGATGGTTTTATCGCGATCTGCACCCAGACCAAAATTGTTATTACCATCGAGCAGGTCGCCGGATACTTCTGGTTTACCCATAAAGTTGGTCAGACGGCCGTTAGCTGCCACACCTGTATAATTGCTCACCAGTGCGGTCTCCGGGCGCCAGCGGCTGTTGTGCATGCGCTTCACTTTGAAACCTGTCTGGAACGTGGCAGAGTTCTTTCCGATCTTGTAAGGCAGCGAACCATTGATACGTGCTACGAAGTTTTTACCTTCTGTGTTCCAGTAATCGCGTTCTACTGTATTGTAAGTATAGAGGGAAGCGTCATTTTTCCAATCAGCACCCGTAGGCTTCAGAAAATCGCTGTGGATATCGCCGATCTGCAGGGGGATATTGCCGGTGATGAAGTTGTAAGTACCGGAAATATTTTCAAAAGCAGAGGTGCTCATGAACACACCTGCATCCAGCTTCACACGTCCGATTTTTGTTTCACCGGAAATATTGAAGTTGAGGTTGCTGTTGTCTTCTGTTGCCGCTTTGATCTCGTTGTAACCGCGTCCGCGTGTGGTGGTATAGAGACCTGTACCCTGGTTGTAAGTGGTATTGGCCGTTTGCATACGTGTACGCTTACGGTAACGTGTCAGTTCGTTGAAGTGATCGCTGTACATGACGTTGGCTACGATATTGGTAACGGGGCTGAAATTATAATCAATGGTAGCAGAAGCACCGCGGCGTGTCCGCAGGTTTTCTACATACAGCAGACGTACATCCGTAGGGAAATAAATCTGGCCTTTTCCATCTCCGAAGTCTTTTGCCTGCCATACTTCAGAACGCTGATCATCGTATCCGTTTTTGGTACGGTACCAGCTGCCTGTTACCATTACACCGAGACGGCCGTTGGGATTTTGTGCATTGGCAAAAAAGCGTTTGCCTGCGGTAACGTTACCGATACCATTGAGACTTCCGCGCAGATCGTTGTAACCCAAACCTGCGTCGAGGGTGAATTTGGTTTTCAGTGAAGTGGCCGTAGGCGACTTCATGTTGATGGCACCGGCGATGGCATCACCATCCAGATCGGGTGTCAAGGTTTTCACTACTTCCATGGAAGCAAGTACGTTTACCGGAATCACATCCAGTTCAGCGTTACGTTGTCCGCCTTCCTGTGTACCCATGATCTGTTCGCCGTTCACGTTGATGTTGGTGAAGTTGCCCGGTGTACCACGGAGCTGTACGGTAGAACCTTCACCGCTGGTATTGCGACCAATGGTCACACCCGGGAGACGCTGCATGGCTTCCGCCACGTTGAGATCCGGATAGCGGCCTATCAGGTCGGCAGAAATAACCTGTTTGATATTATCGGCATTCCGTTGCTGGTTCAGCGCTTTGCCCTGTCCTTCCCGAACGGAAGTCATGGTCACCCCTTTCAGGCTCACCATAGTAGATTCAAGTTTTACATCGTTGGTGGCAGTCTGGCCGGCTTTCACCTCCACGTCCACCTGGCTTTCTTTGTAGCCCATGTAGTTGATCACGAGCGTATACTTGCCCGCTTTCACGCTCAATAATTCGAAATTACCGGAAAGGTCGGTCGTCACCCCTCTGGTGGTACCCTTAATGGATACGGAGGCACCTGGCAGTGTGGTACCGTCGGTATCTGTGATTTGTCCTTTGATATTACCGTTTCCCGATTGGGCGGCAGCAAAAAAGGGAAGAGAAAGTGCTACCAGCAGCAGCGGTAACAGCAATCGCAGACTTGCTTTTTTCATACACAGTTGTTTTTAATAATAAATAGATGTGGACGTTTTGGTTGGCTTATAGTTGTTTAAAGTTCTTGTAGTCGACAAGGAAACGCAGGGCGAATGAGGTACCGATGTCGCGGTTGGTCAGCCATACTTTTCCTTTTCTGAAACGGATGCGTGTTTCAATAATAGCACCACGCAGATTCACATCGGGATGTTCCTGTCCATAACGGTTATTGATCACCCATTCGGCTGAACGCTCGATGTTCTGGTCAAATTCTTTATACCCTTCTTTTGCAAGACCGATCCATACGATACCCGCCAGTGATGTGGCGGAACCGGTAACAGAACCTTTATCCGGGGCGCGGCCATTGGTATAATTATCGTAAAAAATAGTTCCGTCTTTTTGCTGGGCTTTCGCAAAAGTGCGGGCGGTCTTTGCTGCGGACTCGAGGTATTTGCGGTCGCCGGTGAGTTTGAAAGCCTCGATCAGCGACTCGGCATACCACAGTGAAAAACGGGGATGGAAAGAATGAACATCAGCAAAGTTGGGCATGAACTGCATCCATACACCTTCAGGACCTTGTTTTTCAATCAGGCTGTTGCAGAGGTTGATATACGCATCTTTGAATTTCTTTTCACCGGAAAACTCAAACGCATCTTTAAAAAGATACCCTTCGGTATTGGGGCGGGAAACATTGATCAATTGCTGATCTTTCTTATCCATCTTGTTCCAGAAAGGACTGAATTCTTTCAGCACTTCACCGGTCTTGGCATCGATATTATCATAACAAACACCTTTCTCCGGATAATACATATTGGCCAGCATCCATGAAGCGGCATTGGTAGCCACACGTGCATATTTCTTATCGCCGGTAACGCGTGACAACTCATAAATACCGGGTGTGCCGTCGGAAACGGTAGCGAAGACGAGGAAGTCATCGCCCAATGCATCGCCATGAATGGCATTGACCATACCCTTCAGTTTCGGATGATCTTTGATCTCGAGGCTTGCCCAATAATCACCGCCTTTTCTGGCTGAAGCAAGATAATCCTGGTTGCCGGTGACTTTGTAAGCCTGTAACAACGCCAGTACAGCCTGGCCTGTATGCCAGGGCACTTCATAAGGATACCATTTGCCTTCGATCATATTGTAATCGCAGCGCGACTTCCCTTCACTGTCGAGTAATACGTCTTTGATATAAACCGCCGTTTCGTTGATGGCGCGCGTCACATCTTCTTTCTTCACCTGGGCCTCAGCAACAGGCGATGCTGCAACAAGCAATCCGGTCAGCCAGCATGCCAGCAAATTAGTCCGCTTCATATGTTTTGATTTTAGCATTCAGTTGATATTTATGTTTGTGGTTCGTCACCTTGATCTGGTCATCCACCCGGAAGGTAAACATCCAGGGACGATCTTCCGCTTTGTTAAGCTTGATCAGCAGGTGGTTGACGCCGGCGGTTAATGGTAAGCGTACGATCTGTTCGTCCTGTTTACCTTCCGTGCGCAGGATCTTCACACCGTTGCAGAAAACTTCCGCGGGTTGTGCTGCTCCAAGATAAGCGTTGATCGTTTCCGCATTGGTGGCAGTGATGGAGCAATAGGCATAAACAGCAGCACCTTTGGGAGCATTGAACCATGCATCGAGATCGGTGATTCCTCCTTCGGTGGATGAATACTTCTGCCAGCGATAATTTTTGCCTTTGAAGGTGGTGAAATCGCCCGGAGACGGCGGTTTGTTATACTCCTCGTTCTCCGCATATAAAAATTCCGGTAACGTACCCGGAACTCCGGCAAAAAAACCGGTCAGCATCCAGTTTTTGAAAAAGAACTGGCTGGTAACGCGGATGTCCAAGGCCAGTGAGGAGGCTGTGGGCAACACGCTGCTGTTGTTTTTTACCACTGTTTGCAAAGATTGCTGCAGTGTTTCCAATGCCGCAATTTTACGATCATAAGGGAGACAGGCTGTGTCCAGCCAATGCGGCTGGTTTTCCTGCAGCCACGCTTTCCGGAAGCCGGCCCGTAAACGACGGTACTCCGTCAGCAGTTCGCTGGTGACGGCAATACTTTTTTTCAACTCCACAGCACGCTGCGCGCCGGAGGCCGGTAACGATTGGTAGGATTGTACGATGCCGGCAATGCCCAGGCGTGTCCGCATCATGATCCTGTACTGATCGATGGAATAAAGTAGGGTACGGATATCCGTCTCGTTCAAACGGGGTTTCGCGTCCTTCAGCGTACGTTTTGCCGAATCGAGAATGGCAAGCGCTTCAGGAGCGGATTCATTATTCAGGATCAGTTGTTTACCGGGTTGTGGAAGTATTTTTTGCTGCCACAGCTGATCGTTAAGATTATAAGTAAGCGACAAAGAACGCAGCTCCATTAACTGAAACAAAGCCTTTACATAACGTCCATCCGACATGCCGTAAGCAATGTCTTCAAACCGCTTGTTGAAAGTAGATTTTTCCAAGGGCGTGGCGTTCCAGCTTTTTTCTGCCGCTACATATATGCCATACCAATCACCGGAGAAAAGATAAGTGCCGCCATCATCCCATACGGTGGTCAATACACCCATCGCTCCTTTTGCTTTTCCTTCGGAAACAAAACCGTCGATATTGGCGCGGGCCATTACCATGTCCGGAAACATCCGGTATGAATTCAATACACCGGGACAAACCACATATTGCAGGCCACGGCGTACAAAGGGATCGATCCAATTGGCGTAAGACGATTTTTCTCCATATTCCCAGGTAAGATAGATCACATCTTTCGGCAACATATCCAATACTTCTTCATGCTCGAGCGCTATATCGCCCCACATCATCAATTGCTTGCCTTTTTTCTTTACCACATCATAGAGAAACTTCAGATGATCGGCATAGAAACGCGCAGCACCCACACTATCGATATAAGGTTTGGAACGGCCTTTTGTGAGATCGAATGTTTCATCGCAATTGACATTGAAATAAGGAGAACTGAATGCATCGCATAATTCGCCTATCACATTTTCGAGGAACTTCTTTGCACGAGGATCCAATGGAGAAATGAGCGTGGAGGTCTCTCCCATCGAACGGTATTGCGGCAGTGCGAGTATTTTTTCAAAATGACCGAACGACTGAAAACTGCCAACCAGTTGCATGTTGTAGTCACGTGCATAAGCAGACAATTCTTTTATTTGCGCGATGGTGAATTTTCCCTGCGCCGGTGCAAAGTCGGGATGTGACAAGGGTTGCACCACATGCTCGATATAAAAAGAAAGATTGTTGATCTTGAGTTCGGCCATCCGGCGGATCTGCTCTTTTACATAAGCAACCGTAGAGATGGGACCGCGACTGATATCGTCATAAACTGCGCGATGCGCAAAGTCCGGCCAGTCTGCAATTACAATTTCTTTGTCCCAGGACCCACGCGTAAGCTGTCTGAGCGATTGAATACCGTAAAACAATCCTTTGCCGGTATAGGCGGCAAGTATGCGTTTACCCTCCTTGTTGATCAGCACATATCCTTCGTCACCCAGCGGGTGTTTGGTATAATCAATAACCGCCGCTATCTGCGCGTCGAATGCAGCGTCTTTGCCTAACAGGCCAACGGCAAAGGCTATCTGCGTACCCGCTTTATTCCCTGTTTGCCAATGACGGTTTAACCATTGAATGGTATCGGTGGGTACACTTTTAAAAACGAATCGGAAGTTGGGGGAAAACAAGGCTTTGCCCTGTGAGGACTGAATATACTGTGGTTTTGGCAGTACCGGCAACTCGCGTGCATGGCACACAGCCGCCAACAACAGCAAGATACACAGCAAGCTATTTCTGCTAATAATCATTCGGGGTCGAGGCCTTTTTAACTAAAAGAGAATATATATCGGACGGAAAGAAAGTTCGCTTCAAGGTTATGGCAAGCCTTCGCAAAACGCAGCTTCTTTACCCTCTTCAATCGTTAGTAACACTAATATAGAGCAATTTCCGGTAACGTACCCGGAAATTTCAAAAAAATATAATTTTTTCTTCATTTCCCTCTCAAAGCAGCACATTTACCGTCACGGATGTCTCGTTATTCAACTTCGTAATTTCGTTGTCCGTCGTCTCGATTTTTATGGTCAGCCGGTGTTGGCCGGGCGTCAGTTCGCAAGGAAAATTTCCCTCGTGAATACGTGGCACCAGGTCCAAAGGTGCCGCCAGTACCGCTATTTGTCGCTGCCCGATTTCTTTACCGTCTGCAAGCAGCGTGACCTTTACATTTCGCGCTTCTTTGCTGCCGATATTGTGTATGCGATAATGCACCACCTTGTCTTCAAACGTTACATCACGCGGCGCAATGGCCATGTCGGAAAGATTTCTTGAAACATTGTTATTGAAAAACTCAACGGGTTTAACCGTAACGCGATAGCCGCGTTCAGGCTGCAACGAGAGACGTGTCGCTTCCATTTGTTCGTTAACGATCAGCTCCTGCTCTTTCGTATCCGTGATATGACCTGTTTTATCTTCTGCGCTTACACTTACGGTATACCGTCCGGGTTTCAGCCTCCAGGTTTGCATCACCACGTCCCTGGCCGCATCGAAATTGTAAAGAGATATAAGCAGACTCGTATCCGTTGCATCCCGCACAAACACCGACACATCATTTCCCGTATTCTTCCAGCTCACCGCCATACCGGGAAATTCATATCCCGCACCGAAGTGGCCTGTATACATCCCCATTAATACATTGCTTCCCTTCACATAAACACGATCCGTAAACAAGGCCTCGTTTGTTTGTAAAGGGAAATTATAACGCAGTGATTGCAATACATCGTTCAATCCTTTCTCCAACCAGGTTACATCACCATCGGTTGTGTACTTGTTAAACGCCTGGCCATACCGGTTAACAAGTTTGGTGTAAAGCGTATCGCCGGTCAATTGCAGGGCCATCGAAAACAACTTCGACATAGGATGCAATACGGGATTATCCTCATGCCCTCCCCTGTTCAACTGGTAACGTACCCATTGTTCAGAACCCGGTTCACCGGCCGTTGCAGGCACCGGCTCGTTCATCCATTTTGCAAGCAACGCCGTTGGTTGCAGGTATTGTTTGTCGCCCGTCAGTGAATACATGCCCAGCATGTGATACAATAATTCGTTGACATGCGAGAGATGATCCCATTGATAGTAATCATAGCTGAGTCCCGGTTCATACCATTTATCGCTGTAACCACCGATGCGGTCGTCACGATAACGGATCGCAGAAGGCAGTACACCTGCGGGTTTGCCATTACCCGCGCGGGCGGCATCTTCGATCCATGCCTTGCACCATTCACCAAATAATTGCAGCATCCGCGGATGCTGACTATACCAGGTTGCCCAGAGACCGGGCAATACTGCTCTTGCATTCAGTGCCACATCCACATCAAAAGGCAGGCTGTCCAATACTTTGCTGGCAGATAAATAATAGGATTTGAAATGACGATGTCCTTTTTCATTGACGGATGTCCATACATTCTGGAAATGCTGCATACTGATCAGGCAGCGTTCCACATATTCGGGATCGCCGTACTGCACCATGAACATACCGGGATGAGTGTCGCGGAAAAGTTCGGCTGCATGTTCCACATCATCGATGCGGCGGGCAAAGCCGCGATCCATGGCATCGCTGTTCCACACACCATCAGCCAGCCGCGTATAGCCCAGGCGCGCAAGGCTGTCGTCTGCGCCCAGTACGGCTGGTAACCACCAGCGCAGTATCTCCACATCGTCCCCATACTTGCCGCCGAGTTCACCATTCGGCGTTTGCCTTTGTGTTACCCACCATTCGATCAGCTTCAACATACGCGTCATTACTTCGTGTTGCGCCACCGCCCATGAAGGTGCATCGCTTTCGGGTAAAGCCACATTGGTATTGGGTATCTTTTCACCACGGTACATTTTCAGCACTGTGTGATCCGGATATTTTTCCTGGAGTTTATTGAAATATTTTTTCGCAAGCTTCTCGAGATCATCATACCCCGATTCGAGATCGAGCCAGTAATACACACGCGCCAGCAGATAAGTGGCACGGTCATGCAAAGGGTGTTTCTCATCTGCGGTGATCGAAGCCAACAGATCGGCGGCGGCGAAACAACGGTGAATGGCACTCATGCCGGTTTTCTTCGATGCCCATGACCAACCACCGCCACTCACATAGCTGCAGGCAAGCAAATACCGGCGGCAATCCTGCAACAGGTTATATTGAACGGTGGAAGTCGTATCACCAGCCTTTTCCCAATTGGCGACTCGTTGCTGCACATCGAGCGTATCTGTTTCGAGTGGCGTCGTAAATTTCATGGCAGGCCAGCGCATCACGGGTTTCAATTCGATGGCACAGATAGAAGCATTTTTGCCCTTTACCTTAACAATTACTTTTCCATCACTCACCCTTACCTCCCGGGCAATTGTTCTGAAAGCCAGGCGCTCCCAGGGCAATAGTACCGTGTCGGGCCAGTTTTCTTCATTTACCGCTATCGTCATGATCGATGTATCGACAAGCCGGCCGGACCCTGCAATCACCGCTAACCAGTAATCACCGTTGGTTACATCTGCCCGGAAGACCAGGCTGTCCGCACCGTAAACGCCATTGCTGTAAAGCGGTGAGGATAATTTTTTATTGGCGCTATCGGAATAGCCGGCAGTGGCGGTCAGCCATCCCCAGCCACGCGCTGCCGAATAGTTTTGCGAAGGATCGACACGTTGATAACGTTCTGCCGGTATCGTACCCGGAGCCCCCATGTCAAAAGAATAATTGGTGCTATTCTTCTGCTGCGAGCAGGAGATGCAGCTCAGCAGTACCACGCTTAGTATGATGATAAGTCCTTTCATTTTCCCAATCTTGCTATCTCCAGTCCGGCCGTGATCACGGCGCCCAGGCCGCGCGGATCGTTATCGATCGTTTTTCTTTTTTCATAAAAGGAAACATCCTCTCCAATCTCCGTTCCCTGGCAAATACCTTTGACAACTCCTTGTTCATTTATTTGCGAAGCAACATAACTCCACGCTTTTTTGGCGGTTACGGCAAAAGAAGTCTGCAGCCATCCTTTACGCACGCCTCTTGCCATGGCAAGAGCAAACAATGCCGTGCAGGATGTTTCTTTATAAGTTTCTTTTTTGTCAAGCACCTGGTGCCAACTCCCGTCTGCGTCCTGGTAGCGAAGCAGCGATTGCATGTGTGCCGTATAAAGTTTCAGCACTGCTTTGTATTGCGGATGTTTGGGCGACAGGTTATCGAGCAGTTCTGCCATTGCCCAGGCTACCCAGCCATTGGCCCTGCCCCAGAATACACCGGAAGGTTTGCCGGTGGTCTGAAACCAACCATGGTAATACAAGCCGGTTTCAGGGTCTTTGATATAACGGGCAAAGCCCAGCACCTGCCGGATGGCTTCATTGCGATAGGCATCGTCATTCGTGAGCTTTTGCATACCCAGCAGGAACGGCACGCTCATAAACAGATCATCTGCCCACACCGTGTACGCAACCGGTTCGGGACGGCAGAATATGCCATCGGCCAAACGCGGCTGCCGGTTCATGATAAAAGCATTCAGCCTATCGAGTAAAGTACGACTACGTTGATCGGCACCATTTGCAAAAAAAGGTAATGCCGGTGCGCCGGCATCGTCGAGCATGGAACTGCGGAAGATGCGATGGTAACTGCCACGGTAGGCAAATAATGAATCATATTGCCAGCGGAAATAATCGAGGTTGTTCAGCACATTATCGGTGTACCGTTTTCCGTATCCGGTGTAAGCAGTGTCTTTCAACAATTCTCCCAGCCGCTGAATACTCCACACCAACGCACCATGTGAATAATGCCAGTCGGAATACGGATCGCGGCGATAGGCTGCATTGCTGTCGGTATCCAGTTCGGCAAGATAAAACTGCGGCGCCAGTTGCCAGGCATTTTTACCCGAGGGCGGGTACGCTACCGGATTATCAACGGGCCCGGCCATCAGCCAACCCGCGGGCTGCGCTGCCGCACGAACATTATTGTCGATATCCCCGGCTTCAGTAATCCAGCGGAAAAATAAAACCGGAGTAACACCCGTCCTTTCCACGTTCACACTAAACTTATTACTGCCGGCTTTCAACCGGACATGAATAACCGTATCGAATGTAAACCGGTTGTAGGCGTATTCATAAGGTTTGAAAGCAATACCGCCGGTTTGTTTGTATATCAAAGCTCCATCATGGTAAAGACTAAACGGCATGCCGCCGCAGATACCTAAAATGAAACTCCCCTCTTTATCTGTCGTGAATATTCTTTCTGCCACCGCTTTCTGTCCCTGTGCCAATGTCAATGATCTGAAATCGACAACCTGCAAACCCAGTACATCCGGACGCGGTACGCGGCTAAAACTGAACCTTGTGTCACGGATTACTTTATCAGCCACACGCTGCACCAATTGAAGTGCAGACTGTGCACCGGCATAAGTACCGCACAACAGCAGTATGACGCAAGCGATATACCTGTACAGTTTCATACGGCTTTAATTTTTAGAGACGTTTATTATCGACCCATACGTTGGTGGTGTCATTATCACGCACGACAAAACGTACTGCCCGCAGCCGGTTGGTCAATCCTTCTATCCTGTTTGCATTGTTGATCGTTCCTTCGGCAGATCTGGCAATGGCAACTGCAGCCGGTGCCGTGGATGAGTTTTGGATATCCAGTCCTGTCAATTGAAAACGCTGCACACGATCGAGCATGATGCCGGGACGTTGTTCCGTTCCTTTGTGCCGCAAAACGATATTGTGTAATTGTATATCTTTTGCATAGCGAACATACATACCGTATGCGGGCAACTTACCAAACATGGTGCCTTCCGGATACTCCTCTTCTTTCTCCGGCACAACAGTCGCAAAAGGTTTACCGGCGATATCACTGCCAGAAGTTTCGATGGTAATATTGCTCAGGGTAATATCCTCTACAGGTACTTTCTCCAATCCTGTAATCGAACAGCCCACCGTATCGGCGCCTCTGGCGATGATATCTGAAATACGGATATGCCGGATGCGGCCGATTGATGGAGCAGCAGCCGTATCGCTGAACTTACGTGCGCGGTTTCCGAGGCGGATAAAGATCGGCACTTGCGGACCTTCGATGATGATGTTGCTGATGGTGATATTTTCCATGATGCCACCATCTACTACTTCCAGTGCGAGTCCGCTGATACCGTCGGGCTTGCCATAGATGGTCTGGCGTTGTGCCGAAGGACGGATCACGCAATTGCTGACGGTTACATTGCGGAAACCGCCTGTAGACTCCGTACCAAACTTGATACCGTTGCAGTGGCTGCTGACGATGCAATTGGTAATGGTAATATTTTCTGAAATGCGCGGAGAAGTACTTTTTATGGTAATGCCGTCATCATCTGAATCACCGGTTATATTGGTGATGGTAACATTCCTGCTGCCATCGATATCGATCATATCGTTGTTCTTATTGGAATGATTCCAGATATGAATGCCGTCGATCAAGACAAATTCGCAACCGAGATAATGCTGCATCCAGAAGGCAGAATTGCGCAGGCTCACATCTCTCACAGTGATATTTTTACTACCGGCGAACCATAAGAGGTATGGGCGGTTTTTATAACGATCCGGCTTTTTAATGGTGTTAACAACAAAGCGGGCGCCTTGTCCGTCTATCGTACCTTTTCCTTCGATGGTAACATTTTCCTGTCCTTTGCAAAAGATCAGCGCCTGCTTTGCCCATTGGTCGCCGTAAAAGGGAATACCCGGATCCTGGTAAGGATATTTTGATGCATCAGCCTGGCCCAGCAAAACGGCTCCGGCAGACAAATGCAATGTTGCATTGCTTTTGAGATAAAGTGTTGCGCTCAGGAACGTGCCGGTTGGAAAAAAAACTTTACCGCCGGTTTTGGCGCTGCTGTCGATCGCACGCTGAATGGCGGCGGTGTTATCGGTTGTGCCGTCGCCTACGGCACCGAAACGGGTGATATCGTAAAGCGGTTGCGCATTCAGCAAATACGGTACAAAGAAACCTAGTACAAAAAAAGTTCGTCGTAACAAAGACAGGCAATTCAATCGCATGACTGGTTGATTAATTCATTAAAGAATATGCGGTCAGTTGTTCCTCCAGCCATTGTGCTGAACGGAGGTAAGCCGCTTTAATATCTGTGATCGGTGTTTCGGCGCCACCCACATCAATCCCGTAATGTCCATTGAAACCGATCGCTTTCAGGGTAGAGAAAAAGCTATCCCAATGGATCGATCCTTCGCCCGGCACGAGGTGTTCGACGCGCGTGCCGCGGTTATCCGATAAATGCACATATCCGATGCGGTTGCGCAAACGCAGCAGACTGATGACGAGGTTATCGCGGAAGAAAAACTGGTTGGCGGTATCGAGGTTGAATAGCAGGTTGTCTGCGTTAACCTTGTCGGCAAAATGCAGGAAAGAATCTGTATTGGTGATCATGCTTCCTTCACAGGGATGCAGGTGATAATCGAGTCCGTAATGTTCTGCAATAGAACAGGCCTGCTGATAGGTGCGGGTCAAACGCAGTTCGTATTCATCCCAGGAAAAACCGGCAGGCAGGCCGAGTGAAGCAAGGTACTTATCGTCGTAATGCCTTTTGACCGGCGCTTCGGCCGGAAACTCCAGCGGCAGCAAAGGGCCGTTGTCGAGCACGGCGGTCGCGCCTAATGCCCTGGCGGTTTCGCATCCCATCTCAAAAAAAGCCAAGGCCTCTTTTTGTCTTTCAGGATCAGCTGACGCCAGTGCAGGTAATACCACACAATAAACGGGAATGCTACACCCCAGTTCTTTTACTTTATCAGCCAGTTGTTTGCGGTGTTTGTGCTGATAAAGAATATTGTCGCCGCCGATGCCTTCCAACTCCAGGGAGTTGAAACCCATACCGGCCATTTCTTCCAGATGCGCATGGGTTTTGCTTACATCGGGAGGATAGCCGTAACGCGTGATCGGGTAGAGATACGCGCAGGTAATAGCAGAAGAAAAACGTACAGGCATGGCAGACAATTTAACAGGAAGACATGAAAATAGACAATTTCCGGGTACGTACACGTTTTTTAACAAAAAAAATCACATTTCGGCTATAACGTAGCGTACTACAGCGTTATAGGCATCTCCATCCGGTGACACAATCAACTCCACCGGCCACGCACGTAAGGATGGATACGGCGTCCAATAATCAGCTGCATGCGCTCCCGAAATCAATGTGGCATTTCCTTCGGTAATCTGCAACCGCAGTTTTTTATTTCCGTAATCCAGTATCACCGTTTTGGCGTCCTGTTGTGTCACTTTCAGCCGGCCACCGGTAATGAATGGTTCAACAATTCGAACCGCACGGCGCGCATCATGCCAATTGATCTCTACTTTTTTCTCCAGCGCCCTATCGGAGAATACATAGTGAAGTCCATACCCTATTCCGCCGGTGAGAAAATTTTTATCCTTTAATTCGCCGAAGGCGGAAACATAAAATGTATTGTTGACCTGTTTTGCAGTGAGTCTCGCATCGTATTCATACAGGTTGGTAAAATAGCCGAGACTGTCTGTGTATTCGATTCGTGGTGTAAGTGAAACAACGCCCGGCGCTTCGGGAAAGCTCATGGGCTCGGGTCGTGTGTATACGGTAGGACTGGAAGCCTGCAGAAAATCATTTCCTTCCAGCCAAAGATGGCTGATGGCGCCACCTGCCGGCCGATACATGTATTTGCCTTTGGTGCCCGCGGGATCTTTATAGCGGTAAGCCGTGATCGTCGCCATCATGGAGCTTGTTCGTACCTGCACGACATCGAGCGACGGAAAATATTTCATCCAGCCAATGCTGTCGGCCGGCAGTGCAGCCGCGGGCCGGGCCGGTGCCTTGTCCCATTCATAAGCCATAGCCAAATTTTTTGCCTTGGCAAAAGTTGGATAAATGCAGGGCGGCTTATTAAACAACTCATCGTATTGCAGTCCGAATCCCAGCAATCCATCTTTGGTGAAATGCCGGCGGAGAAATTCGAGGTTGCGTATGGCCGCTGTTGCATAACGCGGATCTTCTTTACTCATCAGGCTGAACAAAGCCTGGCATCCATCGGAAGTTGCACTGCCATAACCTGTCCATTTATTGGAACGGATACCCCAGGAAGCATCGAGGGCACCATTGGGATAAATAAAATACAGATGTTGTTGCAACGCCTCTTGCACACGATTGTATACGAATGTATCGTTGGTCAGTTTGGCATACAGACCAAGTCCCCACAACGACATTTCCATGTTGTACCCGAGATCTACTCCCATTTTATTTCCATAGCTCTTCCCTCCTTCTCCGTATAAAAATCCGTCTTCATCCATTTTAGCAATCGTGCGGCGTGCCAGTTCTTTCGAGCGATTGGTAAAGGTAGTATCGTTTAATACCAGTCCTGCTTTCGCCAATGTGGCGGTGGTGGTGGCGACGTAATTTATCGAGGCAAACTCAGGGCGCATCACACGGTGCAGGTAGGCAGCGGCGGCACGCATGGATTGTTGCCATGCTTGTTTTTCCTGCGGGGAAAATCCTGTTTCCAATTTTTCGTAGGACAACAGCAGCATCAGCAATTGATCCGTAGTGGTACCTGTCCACTCCTCTGGTGTTTCTTTCCAGCTTCCATCTTTTTGTTGCTGACGGAATAACCAGGCCGCGGCCAGTTTTGCCGATTGGAGATAGTGTTTGTCTTTTGTAATGAAATAGGATACCGTCAAAGGAAACACAGCTTCTGCTGCGCGCGTGTGCCATACCTGGCAATGCTCGCACCAGATGCCGCCGTATTCGGGCTGCCGGCTGTTGCATTGTTGCAACTGCACCAATTTCGCGGATAACCGCTCAAGTGTGGACGCGTATTCAGCGGAGGGATGAATCGTTTGAGCCTGAAGGGCTGTTGATATCAATAAAGACAGAAGTAGTTGCTTCATAAGGCAAAATAAAAAGCGTGAATGGTCAATGGTCAATCGTGAATAGTGAATGGTGAATAAACACCGGTCACGTAAAGGAAGAAGAAACTACATTCCCAATCCTCTATCAGCCTCCCTCTCCCTGCTACCTATTACCTAATACCTTACGCCTTCCACCTTACTCCTTAATTCCGGTAAAACCGATGATTCTCCCTGGTAATAATATCGATCGGCATCAGGTAATTCTTCTCGATTGGGTTTGAGTATACAAGATGCTGAAATAAAGTCATGATACCTTTGTACCCCTGCTCCTGTGGTTTTTCGCAGATCAGGAAATCGATTGTGCCTTTCTCGAGGTATTCCACATTATCTGTGGTAAAGTCATAACCGATCAGTACAATATCTTTTAGTCCTGCCTGCTCCAGGTAACGTGCCACCAGTGATACGCGTGAGTTGGTAACATAGATGGCCGCGATGTCCTGTTCCTTTTTCAGCAAACGATCGAGTTTGCGCGATACAGCGGCATAATCCGTTTCCGTGGTATCGAATGTAACCAGTTGGTTGTGGAGGCTATTATTCTGAAAATAAGCCCGAAAGCCATCTTCTTTCCGCAGGATGGCGTAGTTGTTATCAATCTCCCGGGCGATTTTGGCAATCAGTACTTTTTGTTTGCGGCGTATGCCATAGTTGATCAGTTGTGCTGCGAGATAGCCACTCTGAAAAATCTCTGCACCGATATAGCAGAGACAATCGTATCCTGGAATATCTGAATTGATCAAAACATAAGGCGTTCCGGCTTTACGTGTTTTCTCGATCAGGTTAACCGACTCATCGGGAAAGATGGGTGTAAACAAAATACCGTCCGGTGCAGATTTAATGATCTTTTTCACCTGTGATGCGAAAGAGCGTTGATCGTTCTGATCAAAAAAATATCGTTCGATTTCTATACCGTATTGTTTGATCTCTGCTTCCGCCTGGTTGATGCCGTCGAGTGGTGCCTGCCAGAATTCTGTTTCGCTGGAGCCTGTAGGCAGCAGCGCTGCCAGGCGTAAAGCACCGCGGGAAGCGAGTGCCAGCCTGCGTGCCAGCACGTTCGGCTGATAGTTGAGCTTGCGGATGATCTCCTGTATTTTGTTCTTGGTCTTCTGGGAAACACCTTCGCGATTGTGTATCACGCGGTCGACCGTCGCTATGGAAACATTGGCAAGACGGGCTATTTCCTTCACTCCTCCGGATGCCTTGTCGTTATTATTCTTCTTCATAAGATTCACAGTCTAAGAAGAACAAATCTAATGTATTTAGGCATAAGGCGAAAAGCTCAGGGTTTAGGGTTATAAGTAATAAGTTGGTTTCAGCGTCTTTGCTCCTTCTGCAGCTTTGCGTGAATCAAATCTGGTTTTCATACAAAGTCGCAAAGAAATCAAGGCACTAAGATCATTTCGTCATTGTCTCCCGAAGTGTCGGGATCGAAGTATCGGGATCGAAGTGTCGGGATCGAGGTTTCGGGATCGAAGTCTCGGGATCAAATTTTCAAATCGTCAAATTTTCAAATTAACTTCTCACCTCTCTCTCGCCGGTATGATCAAATCCTTTTTCTCTTTCATAAGCTACCATTGAAGCCGGACGGAAATTGGTGATGAATGCACGGCGGCGACGATCGGTGCTGTTGCCGCGGCTGTAATGCAGGGTGCCGCCGTGATGCCACACACAGGAACCTGCCTTCAGTGGCACGGGTACTCCTTCCGATTCGCTGGCATCGCATTCGAGCGCCCCGCCTCCTTTGCCGGCCGGTCTGTGCACGCGCACGGGCAACAGGTGGGAACCGGGTACGTACCACATACAACCGTTGTCCGCATCGCAATCATCCAGCGCCACCCAGCAGCTTGCCGCTCTTTTATCCGGCATCGCAATCCAGTAAGAACAATCCTGGTGCCATGGCGTGGGCGTATTGGTAAACGGTGCCTTATCGATCAGCATATCGAAATCCAGCGCCATGTCATCTCCCAATAATTGCTGCGACAACTTCAAAGCTTTGTGATGCATAGGCTGATCGGCTATTTCCGGCAATATCCGGCTGGGCAACATGATCTGGGTAATGCGCTCACGAACGGGTGCCGTACCGTCGTCCACAAAACCACCCAGGTCGGAACGGAACTTACCCGCATCCACTTCGTTATTCAGGAAACGGTCGTATACATCACGATAGTAAGTGATCTCTTCAGGAGTCAGCATGTTTTCGATCACCAGAAAACCCTGTTCCTCAAAAAGATTTACCTGCGCCGGATTCAATTCGATCATATGGTTTGAATTGTGTTGTTTTCAAAACTAAGATTGTACATTTAGAAAAACTTTCCGGTTTATACCACAGTACTATTTTATACATGCCTAAAATCACCCCACTCGATATCACTTCTACCGGCGAACGCCGCATTCTCGATTTTCGCCGCCGTGGCTGGAAGGATATATTGGTGGTAGGAAAATATCAATACCGCCGTACACGTGAAGCATTGGCAGCGCACCAGCACAAGGATATGCTGGAGATCGTTTATTGCAGCAAAGGCGAACAGGTATATGAAGCAGGCGGACGATTACACAAAGTAAAAGGCGGCGAATGTTTTGTAACGCATCCCGGTGAATGGCATGGAACGGGTACCTACCCCGAAGGCAAAGGTGAACTGTATTGGATCATCCTGCGTGTACCTGCTAAAGGGAATAATTTTCTGCAATTTGAAAACAAATCGGCACAAGCATGGGCGCAGCAACTGAAACAGCTTCCGCGACATTTTAAAGCGCCACCACGGTTAAAAGCTTTGCTGGATGAAGTATTTACGTTGTTTGATCAGGACCGTTCCGCATTTAACCATATCGAGTTGCAACTGGCATTGGCCACCGTATTACAATCCGTGATCAAAAGTGCGGCCAGCCGCCCTACGCGTAAACGCTCTGCACGGCTGTCGCAGGTAGATAGCTACATACGTCAGCATCCGGATGAGTGGATCACCTTGCAGCAACTCGCAGATCATACAGGATTATCACTTTCACGGTTCAAAGCCTGGTTCAAGGAAGAAGCCGGCGTAACACCGCTGGATTATATCATGAAGTTCAAGATCGAACACGCACGGCAATTGCTGCGAAAAACCGGTATGACGATTGCAGCAATAGCCTTCGAAACAGGGTTTCAGAACGGACAGTATTTTTCAACCGTGTTCAGGAAATATATGGGCATGACACCCGGCGCAATGCGGAAGCTATCGTGATTCGACAATCGTCAATAAGCGAGCGGTGAATAAATATCCCGCAGTTGCGGGACTGGTTCGTGTATCCACGAACCAGGGGGGCGCGTAAGGAGCAAAGACGCAAAGAAGTGAATGCTTTACCTATAACCTACTACCTATAACCCTACACCTTACACCTTATACCTTATACCTTATACCTTACACCGTCTACCTTCCATGTCCCAGCCACTCAAACGGAGAATACTTATCTCCGATACAAGCCTCAAGTAATTGCGCGGAAACAGTTTCAAAGTTTTCGCTGTTGCTCAGCATGATCACGGCGATTCCTTTTTCCGGGAAGGCTACGGCATAATTCTGATTGGCTTCTCCATGTCCTGTATGGAAAAATGCCTTGCCATAAGGCGATTGGAATAATCCGATACCGAGGCCCCAGGCCAATTTGATGGCATCGTTTTCATTGGTCAGGCTATCGCGCAAAGGACCAAAGCCTCGTTTGCTTTTGACAAAAATTTGCGGCGATAATAGTTGCTGATAAGAAGACTTTTTAAGTCCTTGCTCCCTCATCAGGTTGATCATGAAACGGGCGTAATCTTGCGCCGTTGTGGTCATGGAACCTGCTGCGCGGCTGCTTTCGCGTCTTTCGGAACCGTATTTCTTCCCGTCTTTGAAATAAGCAAAAGAGAAATTATTTTCAAATGACTGCTCCCATATCATACTTGTGCGGGGCATCCCTAACGGCACAAATACTTCTTCACGTGCAATGTCCTCCAGCTTTTTGCCGGTATGTTCTTCAATCAGGAACCCAAGCAGGTTGATGCCTTCGTTGGAGTAGTAGAACTTTTCACCGGGCTTTGCAATCAGGTTGGTTTTGTTACCATACAACTGACGCAGTACAGGCAGGCCGGCACTATGACTCAACAACATGCGCGGCGTGATAAGATTGAAGGAGACCGTATCATCTGCCAGGTCCTTCCATTTCGGATATTCGCCAATTGGTTTTCTCAGGTATTCGCGTACAGGTTTGTCAAGATTGAATATCCCTTTTTCCACCAATCGTATAAAAATATAACCAGCGACGGGTTTGGTCAGCGAAGCAGCATACATAACCGTACTGTCGTTCAGCTTCTGTTGATTTTCGATGTCTTTGAATCCGAAACTTGCCGTCCATGTTATTTTATTGTCATTGACAATGGCGACCTGGAGTCCCGCCAGCTCTGCACGGTCAACAATTTGCTGCACTCTTTTTTGGACAATGGCCGATGAAACGGTTTGACCATTTAGTTGTTTGATAGTGGATGCCTTTTGCGAAAAAACGGGGTGCAGGAAAAAAGAGCAAACGATTGTCAGTAGTGGTCGCATGTTTTGTTGGTTTGACAGGTGACGAGATCAACGCAGGATTAGTTGCCGCCAGGATGAAAATGCTGAATGGGTTTGCGTAGTAACGAATATTTACGCCGGATACCCCGGTATGGCTACAACATTCCCTGATCCGGCTACAAAGATCATCCTGCTGGTTCAGAATTTTGCCCTATAAATTTTAAATAAAAAAATTATGCAGACAAATGCAAACAAAGTGGCACTGGTTACAGGAGCCAATACCGGTGTGGGTTTCCAGATTGCCAGGGCGCTGGCCGGCAACGAATATACGGTTTACGTTGGTGCCAGGAAGCTGGAAAAAGGAATGGCTGCTGTTGCTGAAATGGGAGGAAAATCTAAAGCCATTCAATTGGATATTACCGATCCTCAATCCATCCGTGCAGCGGTAAACCGCATAGAAGACGAATCAGGGCATCTTACGTTACTGGTCAATAATGCCGCCATTTCTCATGCCGGGCAACCCGGACGTACGATGGAAGCCGTTCTCGCAGCTCAGCGCGCAAGTATAGCTTCGTTACCCGAGATGAAAACAGTCTGGGAAACGAATGTGTTTGGCACCCTGGCCGTCACACAGGCTTGTTTACCCTTACTACGCAAGTCCGCAGGCGCCCGGATCGTAACAGTCTCCAGCGCATTGGGCTCCCTGACCTTGAATGCCAGCCCGGCTAATCCTTACCGCGCAGCTTTCGATGCCGTTTATGGCGCATCCAAAACTGCACTTAACGGGGTCTTCCTTTCGCTGGCCAATGAACTCGAAAGTGAAAACATCAAAGTTCATCTTGTAAGTCCCGGTTTTACCGCTACGGCATTGAACAATTTCCAGGGAACCGATACAGTAGAAGAAGGTTCTATCGAACCCATCAGGGTGGCGTTAGCAGAAGATATCCCGACCGGCAGTTTTACAGGGCCGCGGCATTATGCAGGAGCCGACAATATTGTCCCCTGGTAACATCTGACTATTAACCTGTGGCTGTTTCCAGCCACAGGTTTAAGTATATTTAGTATATGAAAAACAAGAACGAAAAACTGGTGAAGTTTATATCGATATCGGAAAGCCACGAGGCTTTTGGTCTCCCCAAACCGCAACACCCGTTGATCAGCCTGATCCATTTCAACGAGAAAAATCCTTTCAATACTGGCATGGCGCCCATTTATGACGTACTCAGTTTTTATAAGATCACCTTCATTACGCAAAATGCCGGCAGATTAAAATACGGAAGGGATTATTATGATTATAATGAAGGAAGTATGTTGTTCCTTGCGCCGAACCAACTGGTGGGCAGCACAGATTATAACAGTAAGACTTACTGTTATATTTTATTGATTCATCCTGATTTTTTATTGGGTCATCCTTTGGCAACGAAGATCAGGCAATACGGTTATTTTGCTTATTCAGCCAATGAAGCGCTGCATTTGTCCGACTCCGAAAGAAAAACCATTCTTTCGATTTACGAAAATATGGAGCAGGAACTCAACAGTCGCGTGGATGAATTCAGCCAGGAGGTGATGATTGCACAGATAGAATTGCTGCTGAGTTATGTTAACCGTTTTTACAAACGCCAATTTATTACACGGAAAGTGGTGAATGATGATATCCTGCAAAAAACGGAAACCATCCTGGATGATTACTTCAACAACCTGCGCTCCTTACAGCAGGGTTTGCCTACGGTGCAATTCCTGTCGCAACAACTGAACCTTTCACCTGGCTATCTCAGCGACATGCTTCGTTCATTGATCGGATTGAATGCCCAGCAATACATCCATGAAAAACTGATCGCGAAAGCGAAAGAACGGCTTACCACTACTAAACTAAGCGTAGCTGAAATCGCCTATGAGCTGGGGTTTGAACATTCACAAAGTTTCAGCAAACTTTTCAAGAACAAAACAAACCAGTCTCCGCTGGAGTTCCGGGATTCGTTTAATTAAACGGGCAACCGGACTTGTACAGAAGCCATTTCCGGACGATCACGATAAAGCGATTTCGTAACTTAGCTGGCAGTATGATTAAAGAACATATCCTGGCCGCCTACGAGGCGATGGCGGAAAAATATAACGAGCTGATCGATCATAAACCGCATAATGCGTATTATGACCGTCCCAACACTTTGCAGTTGCTGCCGGACGTAGCGGGAAAGGTTGTCCTTGATGCGGCTTGTGGCCCCGGCAAATATGCCGAGATCCTGCTGGATAAAGGTGCCAACGTGATTGGTTTCGATCTCAGTCCCAGGATGGTGCAGTTGGCAAAGGAAAGAAATGGAAGCAACGGGCAGTTTTTCGTTCACGACCTGGCGCAACCCATGGAGATGATACCAACCGGTTCCTGTGATGTGGTACTCTGCGCCCTGGCGATGCACTATGTGGAAGACTGGACCAATACCATCCGGGAATTCCACCGGGTGTTAAAGCCCGAGGGCATGGTCGTCATTTCAATCGAGCATCCTTTTTTTGAGTATACTTATTTCAGATCGAAAAAATATTTTTCCGTGGAGCATGTGAAGGCCACGTGGAGTGGGTTTGGGAAAAAAATAGAAGTGAACAGCTTCAGGAGGTCCCTGCAGGATTGTATCACCCCGTTTACCCGGAATGGTTTTTATATCAGGGAACTTGTTGAGCCCAGGCCGGTCAGGGAATTTGAAAAACTTGATCCGAAACATTACAAGGAGCTGAATGAGTTTCCTGCGTTCATGTGCATGAGTGCTGTTAAGAAAACAATATAGCGCAGCTAGAGGCTAAAATCAAGAGCAAAAAAAAAGAGGACAAAAGACGCTAAGCGCATTTTTGTCCTCTCTGGTGGAGGTGACCGGGTTCGAACCGGTGTCCAAACGTATTCCCCAAAAGCTTTCTACATGCTTATTTCATCTATTAATTGTCGGCGATCAGCAGGAAATGAACAAACCAACTGATCACTTAGCTATGAGTCTTAGATAACCTTTACAGCTTCCGGTTATCGCAGCCTGTTTTGTTTTTAAGTCGGCGGCGGGGCATGGTAACAGACCAACCGGCCCGGCGGCCCTAATGACTATCTAATCACTGATTAGGCAGCCATGGCATACTGAGTATTGCCATTTGAAGTTTGAATATTCAGATTTACGTGCTAATTATCCAACGCACGACATGCTTACACTTTCAAAGACCTACGCTGTCAAAGCCAAACACCCCCGGTTTGGTAAATGTCAGAGATGCGAAGTTACTACTATAATGTGAAAATGTGTAGATGTGAAAATGTGAAAATTACCACACATTTACACATGGCCCCTGCCTCTGGTAGGGCACATTTACACATCTCAGATTTATCTGAATAATCTGAATATATCCAACCCTATCGCATACGCCATCAGTCCCAGCAATAACACCATGCCAACCAACTGTGCATATTCCATAAACTTATCGCTGGGCTTGCGGCCGGTAATCATTTCCACTAATGTAAACAGCGCGTGACCGCCGTCCAGTGCAGGGATCGGTAAAATATTCATAAACGCGAGAATGATCGAGAACAGCGCCGTCATGGTCCAGAAACGCTGCCAGTCCCACTCACCGCCAAATGTTTTGCCGATGCTGATCACACTACCCAGGTTCTCATTCACCTTGTGCTGCTTCGATACAAACAACAAACGGATTCCTTCAATGTATTCGCCCAAACGCTCGATGCCCATGTTTACACCGGCGGGAATGGATTCAAAGAATCCATATTCGATTTTCTCATAGCCGAGAATATCGTAGAAACGTTTAAACAGGGGAAGTCCTGTTCCTTCTTTTGCATCAAATGTAAAGCTGGCGTTAACCGTATCGCGGCCATTGCGCAGGAAGGTCAGGTTTACAGGACCGCTCTGTAGTTTGTTCAGTATTTTATTCGCTTCATCATTATAGGTAACAGCGGTATCGTTCACCGCAATCAACTGATCGTCGGCTTGTACTTTACCGTTGATATATTTTGCTTTTTCATCGTTGCCCACCTTCGGCATGTAGCGCGCGGTGACAAAACCTCTCATCTGGTTTTTGTTCAGCTTGCTGAGGAAGCCGTCAGGCAGTTTGATCGTGGTGTCTTTGCCATTGCGAAGCACGCCCAGCACCGGGTCCTGGCTGAAGTAAATATCTTTTGAGAGCGTGTTATAATATTCAACCGGCTTTCCGTTCACCGAAGTGATCAGGTCACCTGTGCGCAGTCCCGCCGATACGGCCAGTGAATCCGCTACCAGACCGTATTTCAGGTTTTTATTCGGCACACGTTCTTCGCCCCATACAAATAAGATCATGGCAAACAATACCAGCGCCAGGATGAAGTTGATGATCACACCAGCCAGCATAATGATCAGGCGTTGCCAGGCTGGCTTCGCACGAAACTCATAAGGCTCTGGGGGCAGTTTCATCTGCTCTTTGTCCATGCTCTCGTCGATCATGCCTGAGATCTTTACATATCCGCCCAGGGGGATCCAGCCGAGACCATATTCTGTGTCACCAATCTTCTTTTTCCAAAGTGAAAACCAGGGATTAAAGAACAGGTAGAATTTTTCCACCCGACACCCAAACCATTTCGCGGTAAGGAAATGTCCGAGTTCGTGCAGAACAATGAGTATGGAAAACGCCAGGATAAACTGTCCGAGGTTGGCCGCAAAGGCAGACCAGTTAAAGGCTAATAAGGTCATGTGTGAGTGATATAGTTTTTTATAACGGGGCAAATATCCGGTAATTCTCAGATACTCTGCATCCCGGGCCAAAGTTTTGCGTTGAATGGCAAATTCCCCGTTTATAAGGGCTGATTCTTAACAATTCTGCAAGATTTGGGTTCAAAGCTGAACGATATCCGCGGCCATGGTCCGGGCTTCGCCGTCGCTTTCAAAATATTCCTGCAAAGTTGGTTTTTCGATAAAAGGTACGCGGTTCATCACTTTTTCGATCACATCAGTCATTTCGAGGAAACCCAGCCGGTTGCGCAGAAAAGCAAATACGGCGATCTCGTTAGCTGCATTCATGATGCAGGGAAGGTTACCGCCTTTCTCCAATGCTTCCATGGCCAATGCCAGGTTGCGGAATGTTTTCAGATCGGCTTCTTCAAACGTGAGCGTGTTGATCTTTTTGAAATCAAAGCGCGGGAAATCGCTGGGTATACGTTGAGGGAATGATAAAGCATATTGAATCGGCAGCTTCATGTCGGGCAGGCCCATCTGGGCTTTGATGCTGCCGTCTTCGAACTGCACCATGCTGTGAATGATGCTCTGCGGGTGCACCAGCACCTGTATCTGATCAGGCTCGAGATTGAACAACCATTTGGCTTCGATCATCTCCAGTCCTTTGTTCATTAAGGTAGCCGAATCGATGGTGATCTTTGCTCCCATGCTCCAATTGGGATGTTGCAGCGCATGTTCGCGCTTCACATTTACCAGGTAGTTGGGTTTACGACCGAGAAATGGTCCGCCGGAAGCGGTAAGGATGATCTTTTCTATGCGGTTACGCGTTTCTCCAACGAGGCACTGAAAAATAGCAGAGTGTTCGGAGTCCACAGGGATGATCGGTACGCGGTATTCCACGGCTTTCTGCATCACAATATCACCTGCTACCACTAATGTTTCTTTGTTTGCCAGTCCGATGGCTTTGCCATGTTCGATTGCTTTCAGTGTCGGGCGAAGACCGGCATATCCCACGATGGCAGCGAGCATCAGGTCATAACAATCCATGCAGGCTACTTCTTCCAGGGCTTTTTCTCCCGCAAAGACTTTTACATCCGTAGAAGCCAGCGCCTGTTTTACTTCGTTGTATTTTTTTTCATCGCCGATCACAACGATGTTGGGGTTGAATTTAAGCGCCTGTTCGATCAGCAATTCGGCATTGTTTTGTGCCGTCAGTACTTCTGCCGAAAATTTATCGGGGTGCGCTTCGATCACATCCAGGGTTTGCGTTCCGATGGAACCTGTAGAGCCGTAGATGGCTATTCTTTTGATATGGGGCGTCTCGTTCATCGAGTTGTAAGTTCAAGTCAAAATTCAAAAATCAAAATTCAAAAAGGTAAGAGGCGATCAATTAGTCGTTGCTCCGTCTTTTTCATGCAAAGCAGCAAAAGAAGCCATTCACTATTCACTATTCACTATTCACCATTCACTATTCACCATTCACTATTCACCAAATCCCGTCAGCACATCCGCAATCTTCCGGTCGTTGCTCAGGCGGGGCACTTTGTTCTGTCCGCCGAGTTTGCCGATCGATTTCATATAATCAATGAAACCATTGCGGCGGACGGGTGTCAGTTTGAGTGGTTTAAGAATATTGCCGGTGATCAGGTCGTCGTAATAAACATTTTTCTTCCGGAGGTTATCGTCCAGTTTGCGGGCGAACGCTTCCAGGTTATCGGGTTTGTTTTCAAATTCGATAAACCATTCGTGGTAAGAACGGCCGGCATCCTCGCTTACAAAAGGCGCCACCGTGAACTCACGGATATGGATGTTCTCTTCCTCGGCTGCTTTCAGCAAACTGTATTCCACTTCTTCACCAATCACATGTTCTCCAAACGCAGAAATGAAATGTTTGGTACGTCCCGTTACCACAAGGCGGTAAGGATCGACGGAAAGAAATTTTACCGTATCACCAATATTATATCCCCACAAACCGGCGTTGCTGTTGATGATCAGCGCGTAGTTCTCTCCCACTTTTACATCGCGGAGGGAAAGGCGGGTGGGATTTTCCTGGTGTATTTCAGCAGCGGGCACAAATTCGAAGAAAATACCGCTATCCGTATTCAGCAAAAGTCCTTCCTGCTCCTGCGAGTCCTGGAAAGCGAAGAATCCTTCCGATGCGGGAAAGGTTTCGATACCGTCTACTTTTTTGCCGATGCTGTCAAACAGTTTGGCTTTGTAGGGATCGAAGTTTACGCCGCCGTAGACCATTACGGAGAAATGCGGGAAGATGTCTTTTATTTTTTTACCGGTGCGTTTGTTGAGTTCATCAAAATACATCTGCATCCAGGGCGGAATACCACTGATGAGTGTCATGTCTTTGTTGATGGTTTCGTCTACGATGCGGTTGAGTTTGGTTTCCCAATCTTCGATGCAATTGGTTTCGTAAGAAGGCAACTGATTCGTGCGCAGGTAGCGTGGTATGTGATGGTTCACGATACCGCTGAGTCGTCCTGTGGGGATGTCGCTTACTCTTTCGAGCACGGGAGAACCGGACAGGAAGATCATTTTGCCGTTGGTAAAAAGAGAATTACCCGTTTCCGCCATGTAACATAAAAGTGCGTTGCGGGCCGAATTGATATGATTGGAAATAGAGTCTTTGGTGATGGGGATGTATTTGGTACCGCTGGTGGTACCGGATGTTTTGGCGAAGTAGATGGGGCGGCCTTTCCAGAGAACGTTGTGTTTGCCTTCTTTGATCATATCAATAAAAGGGCGCATTTGTTCGTAATCCAGTACCGGCACCGCCTGCCGGAATTCGTCGTAACTGCCCACCTGTCCCAGTCCATGCTGTTTTCCGTACTCGGTATTCCGGCCGGTTTTGATCAGCATTTTTAAAATATTTTCCTGGTCGGCAACGGCTGTATGCATTCCCTTGCGAATACCTTTATATACATAGGAAGCAAAGGGTTTTGCTAAAAACGATTTGATTTTCATTACTTTATTTTTCTGCCGCGGGTCAATACCGGCGCACCCGGCACGGTGGTGAGGGGTGTTTGCCCGGCCTGTCAAAGCTAACAAAGATACAGGATGAAGGGTCAAAAGACTTAAATTTGCCGGATCAAACTTTGTTTTTATTGGCGGGTTAAAAATTTCTCCTTACCTTTGCCGTCCTAATTTTCAGACTATGTTAGCAGTAATAAAAGTTGCCGGTCAGCAATTCAAAGTAGAAAAAGACCAGACCTTATTCGTTCCGCGCCTTGAAGGCAATGCCGGAGACAAACTCGATCTGGAAGTGTTGCTGGTTGACGCCGGTGGCAAACTCACAGTAGGTACTGAAGCGAATGCCAAAGTAACCGCTGAGATTCTGGATCATGTGAAAGGTGAAACGGTGATCGCCTACAAACAGAAAAGAAGAAAAGGCTTTCACAAAAAGAAAGGTCACCGTACTGCTTATACCAAAATCAAGGTAACAGCAATAGCCTGATCATCCGGACAATCGTTGCCTGTATAAAGACGGGCGGATAAAAAATATAACATTCTAAACAACGTAAATCATGGCACATAAGAAAGGTGAAGGTAGTGTTAAGAACGGCCGCGACTCCCGCAGCAAACGCCTGGGTGTAAAAATTTTCGGTGGTCAACCTGCCATTTCCGGTAACATCATCGTACGTCAGCGTGGTACTGTTTACCATCCTGGTAAGAACGTAGGTGTTGGTAAAGACTTTACTCTGTTTGCTCTCAGCGACGGTGTTGTTGAGTTCCGCAAAGGCGCAAAAGACAGAACTTTTGTTTCTGTTGTTGCAGCACAGGCAGAAGCGTAAGCTTTCCAGTTCCCATTTTTTGTGGAAAAAAATTTGGGTAGTATAAAATAATTATTATTTTTACTAACGATAACCCATTCTACTAAACATTAAATTCACAAAAAATGGCAACTAAGAAAAAAGCTGCTCCAAAAAAAGCAGCTAAGAAAGCAGCCCCAAAGAAAGCAGCTAAAAAAGCGGCTCCTAAGAAAGCAGCTAAAAAAGCAGCTCCAAAGAAAGCAGCTAAAAAAGCAGCTCCTAAAAAAGCAGCTAAGAAAGCAGCTCCTAAGAAAGCAGCTAAAAAGAAATAAGTTTTTATTTCTTTTCAAGTTTATAGAGTCTCCGAAAGGAGACTTTTTTTATTCCCTCCCACTCCACTTTTTCCCTTATTATTATCTTGCAGTCATGGATAATGCCGCTATTGCCGATCAGTTTAGCCTGCTCTCCCGCCTCCTGGATATCCACGGAGAAAATTCGTTCAAGTCGAAGACCTATTCCATCGCCGCTTTCTACATTGAAAAAATTCCCGCGCCACTCGCTGCTACAGACAGAAGCCAGTTCGCCGGTATGAAAGGTATCGGCGACAGCGTTGCCCGCAAGATCATCGAACTACTCGACACCGGTCATCTTCACGTACTCGACGAATTGATAGCCAGTACGCCCGCCGGCGTAATCGAACTCATGCAGATCAAAGGGCTCGGTCCGAAAAAGATTCATACCATTTGGAAAGAGATGGGCATACAATCCATAGGCGAACTGCAATACGCCTGCAACGAAAACCGCCTCACGCTTTACAAAGGATTCGGCGCCAAAACACAGGCGAATGTTTTAGCCGCCATAGATTTTTATCTTGCCTCGCAAGGTCATTTTCTTTACGCACAACTCGACGAAATTTATCCGCAGGTAAAAGGCTACCTGGAAAATCTTTTCGGTGCCGGCAACGTACGCCCCACCGGCGCTTACCGCCGTCAGTCATTGACCATAGAAGAACTGGAATTTGTTGTAGACGAAACCAACGAGAACGTTAAACCGAAATTCGAGACGGCTTACCCGCCTGAACTATTGGAAGACAATCCCGGCAGTGTACTTTACCTGCTTCGCAATGGTCTTCGTTTGCGTTTGTATACCGGCAAAGGTGATCTCGTACGCCGTCAGTTCATGACTACCGGCGCGCCTGCTTTCACAGAGCAATTCCTGCTTGATTATCCTTCGCTCTCGTTTAGTTATGCAGATCCTGCGGCTACCGATGAATCCGTTTTTTCGGAAGCCGGCATTGCAGCGATACCTCCCTGTCTGCGCGAAGCACCGTATATCATTGCACGTGCACAACAAAACGATCTGCCGGTACTTATCCAGCCTTCCGATATCAAAGGTGTGATTCACAATCACAGCAACTGGAGTGATGGCACCGACACCATTGAAGACATGGCGAAAGACCTGATCCGCCGTGGTATGGAATACCTCGTCATTTCCGATCACTCCCGCTCTGCTGCTTATGCAAATGGTCTTACAGAAGAACGGATCCGCGAGCAGCACCGTTACATCGACCAGCTCAACGAACAATTGGCACCGTTCCGCATTTTTAAAAGTATAGAGTGTGATATCCTCAACGATGGCAGTCTCGATTATTCCGATGAAGTATTAAATACGTTTGATCTGGTGATCGCTTCCGTGCACAGCAATCTGCAGATGTCACAGGAAAAAGCCATGAGCCGCCTGCTTAAAGCGATCAGTCATCCTGCCACTACCATTCTCGGTCACATGACGGGCCGCCTGTTGCTCAGCCGCAATGGTTACCCACTCGATCATCGCGCGATCATCGATGCCTGTGCCGAACATAAAGTGGTAATTGAATTGAATGCACATCCGCGCCGTCTCGATATCGACTGGCAATGGATTCCCTATGCAATAGAAAAAGGTGTGCTGCTGTCGATCAATCCCGATGCGCACTTCATCAAAGGCTTCGACGATGTTCGCTACGGTGTACTCGCCGCGCAAAAAGGTGGGCTAACAGCCGCCGGTAATTTGAGCAGCTTTTCGAGAAAGGAGCTGGAGGAGTATCTGGCTAATTTGAAGATTTGAAAATTTGATAATCTGACGAAACATTTATCAGCATCCAACCTGTCATTAACCACTGCCTAATTTTCAAATCATCAAATTGTCAAATTAGCTTCCGGCAATTCCACAAAGAAAGTAGTGCCCACACCCACTTTTGTTTCAAACCAGATATTGCCGTGTGCCTGTTCTACAATGCCTTTTGACATCGCGAGACCGAGGCCGGTGCCGGATGTTTTGGTAGTAAAGTTGGGTACAAAAATATTGGAATGCATTTCTTCCGGGATGCCTTCACCGTTGTCGGTGATACTGATCAGTATCATACCGTTGTTGCGTTTCTCTTCGATCGTTATTTCACAAATCGGCCGTTCTTTGGCCGCGTCCATGGCATTCACCAGTAAGTTGGTGAACAGGCGGTTCATCTGCGTTTTGTCCGCCCCTATGCGTACCGGCCCCTGCAAACGATGCCAGGTAAAGGATACAGCCGAATTGGAGCTATACAGGTCTTTTAAAGAGCCGATGATCTCATGCAGATCGAATAGTTCAACTTTTGTATTGCCGATGTTGGCAAACTGCGAGAAGTCTGCTGCGATCTTGGCCAGGTGATCGATTTGTTCCACCAATGTATTCGCTACATTGCCTGTGAGCTTGCGCACATCGGGATGATCTCCATCGATGGCTTTCTGCAAATACTGCAGGCTCAGCTTCATTGGTGTAAGCGGGTTTTTGATCTCGTGTGCCACCTGTCGCGCCATTTCCCTCCAGGCGCCTTCCCGTTCGGTTTTGGCCAGCATCGTTGCACTCTGTTCCAGCTTCGACACCATCTTGTTGTATTCCGTTACCAGTTCACCGATTTCATCATCACGGTTCCACTGGATCATTTCATTTTCCGTGCTGAGGTTTACCTCGCGCATTTTCTCGCTGATCAGCGAGAATGACCTGGTGATCCTGTTGGTAATAAACAAAGCGATCAATCCCGCGATCAGGAAGATGAACGCGTTGAGGTTGATGATTGTTACCAGGAAGTTGGATATCTCCTGGTTCAATTCCAATTGCGAAGTAAAATAAGGGATGCCCAGGTAGGCGTATACTTTCCCGTCATCATCGCGCACCGGCGCATAGATGCTCATGTAGGAAAGATTAGATACGCGTTCTTTCTGCACATGCTGTTTCTGCCGCAGGCGGCTCAGGTGATAATAGGCCAGCGGATCTATTTTCGTACTCAGCACTCCTTTCGTATACACATCCCGCTGCGAAGACACTACCAGGTTGCCATCCAGGTCAAACACGTTCACATCCACCCCGTGAATGTCAGACACTTCCTCCACCAGCCGCTGCAATCCCGTTACACCCGTTGAGTCAAGTCCGAAGAATGAATTGCGGAAGTGAACACCGGAGTAAGCTTTTTTCTGCATTTCATTGACCATGATATTCATCGTCCGGCTGAGTTTGTCGCTGTTGTTGCGCTCGTAGCGGCGGATGAAAAAAGAGATGGTTGCCACACCGATGATGATGAAAGAAAAGACACTTACAAAGATGAAGGTATTGTGTACCTGCACCCGTATGCTCGTCTGGAAAATACGCCGCGCATCTTTTAATTGGTACCCCGTTTTAAAAATGAACGACAATATCTGCACAATCGCCACCAGGAAAAGAAAGCTGCAGAAAATGTAAGAGAATAAAGTGATGGATTCAATGAATGTATCTTTTTTGCGCACCATCACCACCACTTTATCATTGCTCACTCTGTACCACAGCTCATTGTATTCGCCGTTGTTGCGGCTTTCTACTTCTTCACTCGGCACCTGGTCCTGCACCAGCGAGGTGGCAAAAGGATAGTTGCTTGATGACGACAACAATTGTTTATTGCCGTACACCGCATAAAAATAAATCGGTGACGTTTCCGCGCTTGTTTGTCGGAACTGCCGGAACATTTCCGGGAAAAGTCCGTCGTTGCTGTATTTTTTGGGATTGGATACGATAAAGAAATAACCCATCGGCCGTCCGAGGCTATCCGTGATCTTTCGCTCGGTGATGTAGGCGAATTTATCAAATCCCGTTTCGTAATAAAAAAGATCCGGTACATCGGTGGGCCTCGATTGCACCGTTACAATGGTGTTCATCGCTTCATAACTGGTGTTGTCGGCATTGCCGACGGGATACCCTTCAGCATCGTAGGCATACAGGCGTGTGTCGTATTTATCGAGGTAACCCGAGTAGTTGCTGGTAATGATGCTGTCGCGCAGGTAATCGTTTTCCGCACTATCGGCAAACCGGTGAAAGTTTTCTTCCAGGAAGTCATTGTCCAGGTAAGTAATGGCAATGCTCATCAACCGTTCACTGGAAGGATCGGTGCGCACCGCCATTTTTTCTGCATAGAATTTACGCCGTTGCCATTCGGCCAGTTCATTTTCCTTAAGCATAATGGCCGCAATTGAAACGGAGAAAATGAAAATCCAGAGTACGATACCTGCAATATTGAAACGGATGCGGTACACTACCAATCCCTGGCGGCTTACCAGCCAGGTATAACCGATGAGCCAGAGGAGTACCGGCAAATAGAACAATACCTCGCGGTGTCCGGAACGTATGGTGAGGTATACCAATCCTGTAAAAGCAATGGCGATATAGATGAGGAATTGCCTGCCTTTGAATACGACCACGAGCACACGAAACAATAACTGCGTGAAATAATAATACGAAAGCGACAGGCAGGCCAGGATAATGAACCCGACCACCGTATAAGAACTCAGGCTGTAGAAGTCGGTGACGTCAAATGATATTTTCGAATCCGCCACAATACTGCGGATCACCGAAGCGATCACAAAGGTGGAATAGATCAGCAGGCTCAGGGCTACGAGTCCTGCCGCCCATTTACGCCATACCGGCCAGCCATCTGTGGAGAAGCGTACCGTATGCAATTTGGACCAGCTATAAATCATCACCCAGCACAACATCACCGCGTTGATCAGCAGATCGCCCAATGAGCGCTGGATCATGTTGGAGCCATAGATCGCGGGATCAAATAATTCAAATTGCCGGAGGTTGAAGAGTGCGGGCCACTGGTAAAACAGCAATCGTATAAACAACAGGGATATGGTGAGCACACCGATGGCTACCCGTTTACGTTTGCGCCAGGCAAACCATTCCGCCATCCGGAAAACAAAGAACAACAGGAAGAACATGCCGCCGAACCGCAATGCAATCGTTACATTGTCGTTATACGGAATGTTGTTCGCCATTCGTTTATCCAGGTAGAATAACGTTCCGCCTTTGCGGTCCTTCACTACAAAATCCGTTGCCTGCGAACTGATGGCCACGCGTTTGTCGGCCGTTTCGCTGAAGGTGAAATGTTGCGGAAGATATTCAGTGGTGATAAAGAAAGAAGAACGTACCAACACCATGGCATACGCTACCAGCCCCGGCTGATGTGGAATTGTTTTGCGGACGATATAATAATAGCCGTTGGAAAGTTTGCGGAAATATTCGCCGTCTTTTTTTTCCCGTATGTCCGCCGGAGGAAGAATGAGTTGTTCGTTCCAGAAACGAAGATTGGCCACACCTTCGGCCTGCCGGTAAAGGAAAAAGCCATATCCTTTCCCTACCAATACATCAAGTTCGCGTTTGGTTTCACGACGGTTGGAGAGCCGGTTTACCAATGCCGAATCATTCACTACACGATCGAAATCATTGGCATAATTGTGCAGGAATGTTTCGGCCGTGCGTACCTGCACGGCTACAGCCGTTCTGTTGCTGTAAATTTTATTGAAAACAAAGGACAGGGTAAATAGCAGCACGGCGGCGAGCAGCAGTAATCCCTCCCTGTAAAAGGTATGAAGCAGCCGGTGTTTCACTCTTGCTTTTGTTGTTTTACGGTGGTCCAGATGGCATCCATCTCTTCCAGGGATAGCTGACGGAGGTCTTTCCCGTTGCCCAAGGCTATTTTTTCCATCTCAGTAAACCGGTGGATAAACTTTTTATTGGTTCGTTCTAAAGCATTTTCGGCATCTACCTGCAAAAATCGTGCATAATTGATCAGTGAGAAGATCAGGTCACCAAACTCTTCCTCGGTTCTGGCGTGATCGGGGCCGCCGGCAACCTCCCGCAATTCGGCCATTTCCTCCTCTACCTTTTCCCATACCTGGTCTTTGTTCTCCCACTCAAACCCTACCTGCCGGGCTTTTTCCTGCAGACGCATCGCTTTTACCGTAGCGGGCAATGAACGCGGAACGCCTTCCAGCACCGACTTCTTGCCTTCTTTCAGTTTGAGTTTTTCCCAGTTCTTTTTTACTTCATCGGCATCCGCCACCTGGATTTTCTCGCCTTTTTCATTGCCATAAATATGCGGATGACGCGATATCAGCTTTTCACAAATACCGTTAAGCACTTCTTCCATGGTAAACTTTTCCTGCTCGCGGCCGATTTTCGCATAGAATACGATATGCAGCATCAGGTCGCCGAGCTCTTCGCGGATACCTTTCCAATCCGATTCGGTGATCGCATCGGCCAGCTCGAATGTTTCTTCGATGGTCATCTGCCGGAGCGATTGAATGGTTTGCTTGCGGTCCCAAGGACATTGTTCGCGGAGCTCATCCATGATACGGATCAGCCGCAGAAATGAATCACTGAGTGAAGCGCTCATATCGGTAAGTTTTAGTTAACAGTCAATGTAGAATAAGAAAGAAAAACAGCCAGCAACAATACCGCCATCACCGATGCCAATAAAAACACCAGCAGGAATTTGCCGATTGTTTTGCCCCAGGATTGCGCATAAAAATTACGCATCGCTTTTGCCAGGTACACCAGCGCCGACAGGTACAATGCCACTCTTATATATCCAAGAAAACTCCAGCCAGTAAAGCCTTGCAGCGAACTGACCAACTCGGCGAAAAACAGCAACACAAAACAGAATATATAGAAGTGCAGGGTGAAGATGCCGTGATCGACCGCCGTGAATTGTTTGCGCCTGATATAAACCAGTTTCAGAATCAGCATGAACAATGGCAAAGACACAAACAGCATATAGGGAACACGGTGCAAGACTTCCGAGTTTATTTTTTCGGTCAGCACTTCGGGGTCGTCGCCGTATTTTTCATTCAGGGAAACGAATTTGCGGTTGAACGTACGTTCCAGCCATCCATCCCGTTTTTTGCGGGGCAGCGAGGCCTGGATAGAATCATAGTCGGCTACACTTTTATATTTCCGTAAGCCAAACGACATCCCCTCGTTGCGGAGTTTGAGGATGGCATTTTGAAATTCCTCGGGACTGATCGCGCGTGAAGTGTCTTCCAGGAGGGCGATCCGCTCTTTCAAATCGGTACGTGAAGAATCGGCTTCGAGTAATTGCCGGTAACCTTCTGCCAGCTCGAGCCGGTCGGTGGTTTGCAGTTTACCCGAACCGATATTGATCATCGAGCCATGACCCGCAAAAAAAGTAAAATAGATCAGGAAGAAAACGGCCGAAGTAAGCAGGTACATCCGCACGGGGTGCAGGTAACGCATCCTCCTTCCACGCATGTATTCGGTGGTCAGGAAACCAGGTTTGCGGATCAGTAATCCAACCGTTTTAAAGAATTTACCTTCAAAGTGAAAGATATCCGCCACAAAATGAGTGGATACCGCCCAAAAGCTTTCGCGTGGTTCTACATTTTCCTGCCCGCATTCCTGGCAAAAGCGTCCCTGAACATAAGCTCCACAATTCAGACAGTTCCGTTCTTTCCGGAGGTGGCTGTGCGACATACTAAAGTTTTCTTAAATAAATATTGCAAATATACACGCAGACGTCCCCCTTTTACGTTTACAGGCTAATTTGGCTAATTTTGACAAAAGAACCTAACAGGATGAAATATCTTTTCAGCATTTTACTTTCCTTATCCCTGTGTTCGCTCAAAGCGCAGTTTTATTACACTGATGTGATCGGTACCATTGAAACCAATGCCCGCATGAGCCTGCTCGTGAGCCAGCAGATCGGTTCAATATCGGCCACCGGCTTTGACGAACGCGGCGCTAAAAATACCGACTTCAACGAATGGCAGGAAATCGGCGACAACGGCCGGCTGATGAAAGTGACCACCCGCAACAAGTTCGATAAGAATACCGTCTATTACCGTTTCGATGCACAACAACGCCTGCTCTCCGTAACGGATTCCACCAACACCGGTTATACCCAAACACTTTACAGCTACCAGGGCAACAATAACTATCCCATAGCTGTTAAAACAACCACCACCGATAAATCGCAGGAGTTCGATGACACCGAAACACACCTTTGGGAGTATGGTACAGACGGATTGCCTGAAAAAATGTGGCGAATAAAAAATAATACTGATACAACCGAATTCCGGTTTGGTAAGGACGAAAAGGGCAAAGTTGCGGACGAACAGCTTTACAGGAAGGGAAAGAAGTTCGGCGATCCTATTTATTATTATTATACAGACAACGGAATGCTTTCAGACATTGTCAGATATGACAAGTATGAAAAGATGCTTTTACCGGAGACGCTTTTTGAATACGATGCAGCAGGAAGATTAGCGCAAAAGATGGTCGTCACCTCCAACAGAACACGTGATTACATGATCTGGCGGTATGCTTATAATACTGCAGGTCTGCGTACCAAAGAAGTATTGTTTGATAAAAATAAAAAACAGACCGGCCGCATCGACTACGCCTACTCTCCGGCGAAATAGTTTTTTACGATTGCTTCAGAACCGGCTTTTTGATAACAGCATTGCTGTTATCGTGAATTGGACATGCATTGACTTATGATAAAAAGAACCATAACCACGCTGCTCCTGCTGTGCAGCACACTGGTCGTTTTTTCCCAGGAAAAATTTACCATCAGCGGTACCATCACCTCCAAAGCGAAAGGTGAAACATTGATCGGCGCTTCTATCAAGGCCGGAAACCAGGGCGTAACCAGTAATGAATACGGCTTCTTTTCGCTTACGCTGGATAAAGGCAGCCACACGATCGAAGTATCTGCGGTTGGTATGCAATCCTATACCGAAACCATTACCCTGGAAAAAGATACGCGGCTCAACATCGCACTCGAAGACGAAATTAAAAGTCTCGAAGGCGTAACCGTATCTGCACAGACCAGGGGCCGCAGTATCACCAATCCGCAAATGGGCGTTGAGAAATTGTCGACCAAAGACATCAAAAACATTCCGGTTTTATTCGGTGAAAAAGACATTCTCAAAACCATCCAGTTGCTGCCCGGTATCAAATCTGCCGGCGAAGGCAACAGCGGTTTTTATGTACGCGGTGGCGCCGTAGACCAGAACCTCATCCTGCTCGATGAAGCGCCGGTGTACAACGCCTCCCACCTGCTCGGGTTTTTCTCCACCTTCAATTCCGATGCGATCAAAGACATGACCGTTTATAAAGGCGGAATGCCCGCTCAATACGGCGGCCGCCTTTCCTCCGTATTGGATATTAAAATGAATGACGGCAATAACCAGGACTATAACGTGAGCGGAGGTCTCGGACTCATTTCAGCCAAACTCAACGTGGAAGGACCGATCCAAAAAGGTAAATCATCTTTCCTGGTAACAGGCCGCCGCACCTATGCGGATGTATTCCTGAAACTGTCAAGCGATTCGTCCATCAACCGCAATACACTTTATTTCTACGACCTGAATGCCAAACTTAACTACCAGGTTGGCGAAAAAGACCGGCTTTATCTGTCGGGTTATTTTGGTAAAGATGTACTCGGCATCGGTGAAACATTTGGCATCGACTGGGGCAACTCGACCGGTACGCTCCGTTGGAACCACATTTACAATGCGAAACTGTTTTCCAACACTTCCCTTATTTACAGCAACTACCAGTACAACATCGGCATCCGCAGCGGCGGCGACGACTTCGATATCCTGTCACGCATCCGCGACTGGAACATCAAACACGAATACCAATGGTACACCAATAGCCGTAACAGCTGGCGGTTTGGCCTGAATAGCATTTACCATAATATCCTTCCCGGTGAAGTAAAAGCATCTGCTACGTCGAGCGTTAACTCTTCCGCATTGCAGAAACGCTACTCATGGGAAAATGCCCTTTACATGAGCAATACTTGGAAGGCCTCCGATAAGATCAACCTGACTTACGGCATGCGTCTTTCCTCCTTCAGTATCCTGGGAGAAGGTGATTTCTATAATATAGATGACGAAGGAAGAGTGCTCGACACCATGAGCTACTCCAAAGGAGAATTTGTAAAAACCTATTTCTACCTTGAGCCGCGCCTCGCTGCCAGTTATGTGTTCAACCCGCGCACCTCACTGAAAGCATCGTATGTGCGCAATACGCAAAGCCTGCACCTGATCTCCAACTCCACTTCCTCCAACCCTACAGATAAATGGATCGCGAGCACCAATATCATCAAACCCGAAATCGCCGACCAGGTATCGCTCGGTTTTTATCGCGACCTGTTCAACAATAATTATGAGTTAAGCGTGGAAGCCTATTACAAATCCATGCAGAACCAGATCGACTACCGCGACGGCGCAGACGTATTCGCCAACAACGATGCAATCGAATCGCAATTATTGTATGGGAAAGGCCGCGCCTACGGTATTGAATGGTTGCTGCGCAAAAAAACGGGCAGACTCACCGGCTGGCTCAGCTATACCTTGTCCAAGACAGAAAAAAAGATCAACGGTATCAACAATGATCGCTGGTACAACGCCCGCCAGGACCGCACCCATGATGTGGCCATCGTGGGCACCTACCAGCTCAGCCGGAAATGGACCGTGTCGGCTACCTGGGTATTCTATACCGGTGATGCCGTCACCTTCCCCGCAGGTAAATACCGCGTAAACGATCAGACCGTTTTCTATTATACCGATCGCAACGGCTACCGCATGCCGGATTATCACCGCCTGGATATCGGCGCCAACTGGACGCTGAAACAGACAAAGAAAAGGACCTCTGAACTGAGCTTTAGTTTATACAATGCCTACGGGCGGGAAAATGCTTACATCATCGACTTCCGTGATGCGGAAAACGATCCAAACAAAACAGAAGCCGTACGTTATGCCCTGTTCAAATTCATTCCCTCCATTTCCTACAACTTTAAATTCTGATAACATGCGTATCCAATCATATACAACAAAGTTGCTCACAGGAATAGGAAGCGTATTGATGCTGAGCCTGTTTAGTTCCTGCGAAAAAGTAATCGACCTCAACCTCAACAGTGCCGAAAAGAAATATGTGGTAGAAGCCGTGCTGAGTGATATTCCCGGTCAGGCCAAAGTATTGCTGACGCAAACAAAAGACTTCGACGAAGACAACACCTTTCCCGGTATCAGTGGTGCCATCGTTACCATTACTGAAAATGGAGGCGGCACCACCACACTGGCGCCAACATCGCCCGGTGTATACGAAGCCCCTGCATTGACGGGTGTTTCAGGCCGCAGTTATACTTTGCGTGTTACCGCACCCACCGGAGAAGTGTTCACGGCCGTGTCCACCATGCCGCAAAAAGTGCTGATGGATACGATCTACGCAACCGACGAATTTTTCTTCGGGGAAAATATGAAAGTGGTCAATGTGGATCATCCCGATCCTGTGGGACTGGGCAACAGCTATCGCTATATACAATATATCAATGGCGAAAGAAAAACAGCGATCCAGATCCGCAACGATGATTACAGCGATGGCAGAAGGATCAACTCAAAGCTGTTCGACTTTGACGACGACGATGATGATGAAGACAAATTGAAAAGCGGCGACCAGGTAAGAATCGATTTTCTTTGTATCGATCCTGCTATCTATAAATACTGGTTCAGCCTGATCCGCAGCGCAACAGGCGGCAACCAGCAGGCAACACCGGCGAATCCTGTGTCCAATATGCAAGGCGGCGCACTCGGGTATTTCAGCGCGCATACCTTCCACAGTAAAACAATGATCGTTCCTTAAGATCAGCGGTTAATGGAAACGGGACGGCTGAAATTAAACGCCTCCGTTTTCAGAAAATCGGTGAAAGATTGTTCGTTGCCAAAGCGCGGATCAGATTTTTCCCAGGCAGCATAAAAGCGAAATACAGCTTTGTTGCCGGGAAATTTGACGGTGTAGGTATTCAACACATCACTACCCGCGTTGGGAGTAACACCAAAATCAGCGGCAGTACCTTTTCCAACTAAAATGGCAAGCCCCAGTTTGTCGTTGTTTTCCGATTGCTTGCCGAAAGTATACAGCAAGGAAGCATCGAGCGTGTCTACTCTTTTCGCGGGGAGATCGTAGAGATTCACTATACCCGTCACCAGTTGATCGCCTTCGCGCGCACCGTTGAGCGTAACCCTGCTCTCATAAAAATACTGCCCGGCCCAGATATGAATTTCTTCCGTCAACGACATCGTACCGGTGCGGCCAGGCACCTGCCAGGCGGGATAATGCATCCTGAAAATTGCACGCAACGGACCATCGGCCACTTTTTCATACTTAACCGGTCCCATCGATAAGCCGCCGAGACGCACTAATGTATCCCGGCCATTTACATTCGATAAATGCACGGCCAATGCTCCGGCGCCCAGCGATTTGCCTACTTTCAAAATATCCATTCCCCAATCCGACAAATGATGATAGCTATTGGCGGGGTTGGTTCCTACTTCATCGAGTACCATGCGGGGTGTGGTCTTTCCCCAAATGTCTTTGCCATTGCGCCCATCGAAATAAAAACGAAAACCGACCTTATCGTTTTCCCAGGCGGGACCTTCTGTGAGAAAAGGCGGTAATTTTTCTTTAGAGAAATCAGTTGGCTGCTGACCGGCAGGAATGCTATCCGTTTGCAGATCGGGGCCGAATGTACCATCACTTAATTTTCTCTTTTGGCGCACGTGTGCACGTACAACGGCTTTGATCGTTGCGGGCGCATCCGAAGGCTCGGGTTTCCATTCGTTTTTCTCCCCGGCTGCGGGCGATAACATGAAAGCGATTTCATCCCATACACCGTCGTTGTTGAGATCATCGTGTTGTACCAACACCGGAGGACCGGTCTGGCCGGGACGGGTAATGATGATGTATTTGTCCGGTGATATTTTCCCGGTGAAGCGCTGTACCTGCGCGCGTGTTAAAACAACGAGTTCGTCTTTTTTTGCCTGAGCAGTTGCATTGGTTACTTGCAATGATTGCCGCGGTGCGGAACAAGCGGTGATGGCCAATGCGATGACTCCTGTACTATAACGAATAAAGTTCTTCATATAAATATTATTTAAGGTTCAAGATGGAACCAGTCGAAATCGGCGTAGCCACCGTTGTGGGCTTCGGCCGGTCCGTTACAAAAAATACCAACGCGCGCACCGATCCATTTGCCTTCTTTGGCTTTGAAAACATTGCCCAATGGAGCAAAGGCCGTGCCGTCTGTACTATAACTGAATAAACAATCACCACCTTCTTTTACCTGCACACGCAGCCAGACCCATCCACCGTTGATGAATTGTTCGGCTTGCTTTGTTTCAGCCTGCCCTTTCTCTGCATCCTTACACACCACCTGCGCAAGCAGGTAACCGTTTCCACTTCGACGAATGCTGATGTAGCTATAATCATGTCCCATCACGAGCAGACCTGCCTGTTTGCCATTGCTATCGGCAACGAGGCGAAGTTTGGTGGTGACGGTGAAAGCCGGAGCGGGAAACTTTTGCAACAATAAATTCGGTACCTGCCACATATTGACGCTTCCGGCAGGACGACGCAAAGCGAACAAACGCAGATGACCGGAGGGAGGCAATTGCGCCCACCAGGTGATTTGCGGATTGGCATTCCACTGCCACTGCAAACCTAACTGCGCTGTATTGAATTCATCCGATTCGGGAGGCGTATATTTTGCGTTGATTTTTGAAACAGGTTTTTTGTACTGCAGTACCGGTTCACCTTTTCCATCGCCGTCGGCATCTGCACCGATTACGGGCCAATTGTTTTTCCAGGTCATCGGCTGCAGATGTACTACACGTCCATAGACTCCTTTGTCCTGGAAATGCAAAAACCAAGACTCACCTGATGGTGTGTCAACCCAGGCGCCCTGGTGCGGTCCGTTCACGGAAGAATTACCCTGGTCCATCACGATCTTTTCTTCGTAAGGACCATAAATATTTTTTGACCGTAAAACGAGTTGCCAGCCCGTAGCCACGCCACCAGCCGGGGCAAAGATGTAATAGTAACCATTGCGTTTATAAAACTTCGGGCCTTCCAATGTTGGGTGTGCATCGTGTCCGTCGAATACATGCCGGCCATCGCCGGTTACTTTTTTTCCGTCGGCACTTAACGGGCTTACGGTTAAAAGACTATTCACCTGTGCGCGGCTGGCGGCCCAGCCATACACCAGATAGGCTTTGCCATCTTCGTCCCACAGCGGGCAGGGATCAATGATCCCTTTCCCCGGCAATACCAATTCCGGTGCCGACCAGGGACCCTCCGCCTGTTTTGCCGTGACGACGTAAATGCCAAAATCAGGATCGGGATAATAAATATAAAACAAGCCTTTGTGATAACGGATAGCGGGCGCCCATACACCTTCTCCGTTTCGCACTTCATTGAAATGATCCAGCGGTACTTGCCTGGGCAATGCATAACCGATCAATTGCCAGTTGACCAGATCGCCTGATTTCAATACCGGCAACCCGGGCGTACAATTAAAACTGGAAGCCGTCATATAGTAATAATCGCCTACGCGCACAGCATCGGGGTCAGAGTAATCGGCGTGGAGCACCGGATTTTTGTATTGTCCATTACCCTGATCGGAAATCCAGGTTTTGGATAAGGGTGATTGCGCATGCATTATAACGGTGCAGCAACCCATTAAGAAGAAAAAGACAATTGCTCTCAAGGAAGGAAATTTTAGGATCAATCCGGGTAAATATAATGTGTTCGGTTGAAATAGCCGTCTTGAGGCGGAAGGTAGAAGGCGTAAGGTGTAAGGTTTTGCTCCTTATGCGTCTTTGCGTGAGAGGACGCTGCTTTTCACGCAAAGACGCAAAGAGATTAAGGCGCAGAGACGATTCATGCGCTTCACCATTCACTATTCACCATTCACTATTCACCATTCACCATTCACTATTCACCATTCACTATTCACTATTCACTATTGTAACTCACTCTCCCGCCCCGTATACAGCTCCAGCAACCTTATTTGATTGGCTGCGCGATGATAATTATGATGCGGATATTTTTCGCCATAATAACGATCGTTCAGCAGGTAATCGGTAAGAAAACGAATGGCTTGCATATAGAGCATGAAGCGGCCGGCGAAGTAAATATATGCATGTTCGGTTGGCGTTAGCAGGTTGCCCATTTCAGCTAAGTATCCCTGCACTATTCCATTATACACGTCGGGACGGATCGATAGTTTATCGAGGTCACGCTCCTCCTCTCCTGCCGGAGAAAGATAGGTGCGGAACATATCACCGAGATCGCTGATAAAATAGCCGGGCATCACCGTATCCAGATCGATCACGGCGAGTCCTTTCCCCTGCCCGTCCAGCAAAACATTGCTGATCTTGGTATCGTGGTGGGTTACACGCAGGAGACAATCAGGATTGGCAACGAATGCATGATACTGTTGCTCTATATCGCTGTGCTGTTGCAACGCGGCTATCAAAGAAGAGGCTGTTACGATGCGATCGGGATCGCCCTGCTGTAAAGTATTGCGGAAAACTTCGCAGCGATGCCCAAGGTCATGAAACAACGGCAGGGTGATATGAAGCTGATCGATGTTCATATCATGAAGCTGCCGTGTAAAACGTCCGAACTGACGTGCCGCCTCATATGCCTGCTGCGGTGTATCGACAGAGTTGAGACTGTGACCTCCATGGATAAAATGGAAAAGCCGGTACACCCGTCCGTTTAGTTGCAACAAGTCGCCGTTATCGGGTGCAGCAATCGGCTGAAGAAAAGGTTGTGTGATCTTTTTGGAAGAAAGATGATCGCTGATGCTGCGGATGTTATCTGCTACGGCTTGCGGATTGGTAAAGATGGAGGTATTGAGTTGCTGCAAAACATACTTGTTCTCTGCTGTTATTACCAGCCATGTACCGTGAATTAATCCATTGCTTAATGACGCGGTGGAAAGAACAGGAGAAACGATACCAAACGCCTGTAAAATGATCGCCTTGTCGTTCATAACATTAAAAATCGTCGTTGAGTGCAAAAACCGGTTTACGATGCATCCATTGTCCGCCGGTGAAATCGGGAAACTCCACTGTCTGGTTACCCAGTTCGATCGACGTTTCACTCAGCGGTGTGATGGCGCTCCAGGCTGCCGCATCGTATACATCCATTGGTACGGGCAATTTACGTTTGGCGGCTTCTACAAAAGCATGGATCACAAAAAAATCCATTCCTCCGTGGCCGGCACCTTCGGTGTCGCTCGCATACCGAGCCCACAAAGGGTGATCGTATTTATCGAGCCACTCTTTCTGCGGATCCCATTGATGGGGTTTGGCCGATTTCCCTTCAATATAAATTCCTTTGTTTACATCCATCCAGATACCTTCCGTGCCCTGCACACGAAAGCCTAAAGAGTATGGCCGTGGCAGATTGGTATCGTGTTGCAACAGGATCGTTTCGCCGTTGGCGCAATTGATTTGGGTAGTGACGATATCGCCGAGGCGGAAATTTACGGACGCATTCGGGTGCGATGCGCCGCCTTTTTTCACAATATAATTATGCAGGCCACGGCTCCTGGTGGAAAAAGAACTGAGGGTAAGAAAACGGTTACCGCGATTGATACCGATATAATGCGCAACGGGGCCGATACCGTGTGTGGGATACAGATCACCATTGCGATGCACGGAATGATCCGTACGCCAGCGGGCTTCTGACCAGCCTTTTTCACCAAACTCCACACCTCCGCCATAAGGCTGTTTGCCATCGTTGAATTTTACTTCGCGCAGATCATGCTGGTAGCCTGCCTGCAGATGCATCAGTTCACCAAACAAACCCTGCCGCACCATATTGAGTATGGCCATCACATCGCGGCGGTAACAAACATTTTCCAGCATCATTACCTGTCCGCCGGTTCTCTCGGCGGCGCGCACTACGTCCCAATGATCTTGCAACGTAATGCCGAGGATCACTTCGGTGCCGACGTAAGGTATGCCGGCATCGAGTGCTCCGATGATCATGGGTTTGTGCCATTCCCATGGTGTGCTGATGATCACTGCATCGAGTTTATTTTTGTCGAGCATTTTCTTCCAGGCGTTCTCGTCACCGGTATAAACCGTGGGTTGTTTGCGGCCGCTCTTGCTGATACGTGCTTTCGCGTCGTCGAGCATGCGGGGTTCGATATCGCAGATGGCAACGAGTTCCACGTCCTTGCGGCGCAATAAAAGATCGAGATGATTCTGACCGCGGAGGCCTGTACCGATCAATCCCACCCGCAGCAAGGGGGCGGCATTGTTGCCATAAAGATTCGTGAGAGAAGCAAGGCCGATGGAAGCGGCCGTCAATCCGGTATTCCGGACAAATTCGCGTCTGTTCATAACAGCAGTTTTGTAAACCAGGTAATGGAGAAATGAAAATAATCAATCCTTGCGTGAGAACGACATGCAAACGATTGTCTGAAATATCGTGCCTCAGGGTTTTATATCTTTCACGCAACGAAAACCGGTATGGATAATAGCATTATCAGGAGTTGTGTACATGCGTCTGCTGACACGATAACCGGAGCAATAGGTATTGTGGCAAAGAAAACTGCCGCCGCGGATTACTTTGTCTTTCGTTGGCACGGCCGGCCCCTGCGGATTGACGGCTATGCTGTCGTGTAGTTGGTCGTAATACCTGGCATCGTACCAATCGCTGCACCATTCCCATACATTACCGGCCATATCGTAAAGACCGTAGCCGTTGGGCGGATATTGTGCCACGGGTGCGGTGAAAACATATCCGTCGGCTTTTGTATTCCGCGAAGGGAAATCGCCCTCCCATATATTGGCTTTTGCGGGGCCGGTATCGGGAGACCGGCTACCCCAGGGATAAACAGCATCACGGATTCCGCCGCGGGCGGCGTATTCCCATTCGGCTTCTGTTGGCAGGCGCTTACCGGCCCAGGTACAGTAGGCGTTGGCATCTTCCCAGCTTATGTGCACCACGGGATGAAAATCTTTTCCGGAAAGGTCACTGCCGGGACCGGATGGATGTTGCCAACTGGCGCCGTTAGTCCATTGCCAACCAATGTCCGGTTGAAAGACCATGGCACCGGGTTGCTCGTTGGCGTTGGCGGGCCGGCGTTCGGCGGTGGTGAGGTAACCGGTGGCTTTGACAAAAGCGGCGAACGATTGATTGGTAACTTCGGTCGTATCCATCCAGAAACCGGAAAGGGTAACCTGGTGTGAAGGAAAATCGTCAAGGCCGGCTTCGTCGTCGGTGGCGCCCATGACGAAGGTGCCGCCGGGTACGTATCTCATTCCTGCGTGTTTTTGCGGCAGGGAATCGATGCGACAGAAGCCGGAGAAGGACGTCAGCAAAAGAAAAACGAGGACAAAAGCGCGCATGCGTATCGAATATACAATGACTTTAGTATTTTTACCAAGTGAGCATTGTGCTGAATCAGTTTTTTACCAGCAACATTTACTAAACCAACCCCCCACTGCCGTGTCCAGGACCCGATGCCCCGCCCTCTGGCTAAGGCGTGGTCGCGTAGCGTGCGGAAATATCTTTAATCCAAGATGCCGACAATCCTTATTGCCGAAGACCACAGCGTGGTTCGTATGGGTACTGCTATGCTGATCAGGGAACAATATCCTGAAGCGGTCATCCGCGAAGCCGAAACATTCGACGAAGTCGTTGAAATTCTTGCCAAAGAAGCGCTTGATCTGTTGCTGCTGGATATCCATATTCCGGGCGGCGATAATCTTCAGATGGTGGAGGCCGTTAAACTTCGTCAGCCCAATCTTCCGATTTTGATTTTCTCTGCGTATGATGAGCAGTTGTATGCCATCCGTTACCTGAAATCGGGTGCGCAGGGTTATCTGAAGAAAACGGCACCGCCCGATGAGATAAAGGCAGCCATCAGCAAAGTATTAAACGGAGAAAAATACATCAGTAAAATTGTGCAGGAGCAGTTGGTAGAACAATTGCTCGATCCTTCCAAAAAGCAGGAAGGGCTTTCATCGCTTTCCAACCGGGAGGTGGAAGTAATGCAATTGCTGGTGAAGGGGGCGTCACCAGCGGAGATCAAATCGACGCTGAATATTCATGATTCAACGATCAGTACTTACAAGGCTAAAATTTTTGAGAAGTTGAATGTGACGAATGTGATCGAGCTGGCGGAGAAGGTAAGGCTGATGGATCCGCAGAAGATGAGAAAATAAAAGAACAATTTTTATAAAAAGAATCCCCTGGCAACGGGGGTTTCTTTTTGCGATACAGCCTTATTCCGGTTGCATCCTTCAGTTATGCCGTGCATTTTTATTATTATCTTTAAATTACGCCGCCCTTTTGATTAACTTATTCTGTGAAGATGACGCAACCTGAGATCATAGCGCTCCGGGAAAGACTGATTGCATTAGAAAAAGAAAACGCACGCCTGCGGCAACGTCCTCTTGCAGCCGAGCGCGCAGCGAGTGTGCCTGCGGAACTGGTCCCGCTATTCGACCAGGTACAACAAACAGTAGCCGATTATTTCCGTCACCTGAAAATGGATCCGGCCAAAGGCACGATAGAGATCAACGATCAGCGTTATGTGCTCGTGCGGGCAGCCGCTTTTTCCAAAGGGTTCATGGAGACCATTCAGCATCTTTACGCAGATAAGGGAGCGGCGGGTGCTTTTGCCATCGGCAGGAATTTTCTCTTCGATTATGCCCATGTCATCGGCATCGAGGACGCGCGTAATTTCCATGCGCGGATGCACTTATCGGACCCTGTCAAACGTATGTCGGCAGGCCCCATACATTTTGCATTCTCCGGTTGGGCCTTTGTCGAAATCCTGCCTGAAAGTTCACCTACGCCTGATAATAATTTCTACCTGCACTATCGCCACCCCTATTCCTTTGAAGCCGATTCATGGGTGAGGGATGGAAAACGTGCCGACGAGCCGGTATGTATCATGAATGCGGGCTACTCCTCCGGCTGGTGCGAAGAGAGTTTCGGCATGCCGCTGACCGCGGTGGAAATAAAATGTATTGCGAAGGGAGATGAATGCTGCCATTTCATCATGGCGCCTCCCGATCGCATCGGGGAGCATATTGCACGCTATCTTACTAAAGGCAACGATGAAATAAATAAACCGGAAACCGTTTCCATTCCCACTTTTTTCGAGCGTAAACAACTAGACGAAGAACGGGAACGCTCGCGCGTACTGGCAGAGGAGTCGGCAAAAGCCAAATCTGATTTCGTTGCCAATATCAGCCATGAATTGCGTACCCCGCTGTCCGCTATTATCGGCTTCACCGAACTGTTGCGCAAAACCTCCCTGGACGCCACACAAAAAGAATACCTCGATGCAATCGGCCTGTCCGGGAAAAATCTTTTATCGATCATCAACGACGTGCTCGACCTTTCGAGAATTGATTCGGGAAAATTTCCACTGGAAAAAACAATATTCAGTGTCGGTGAGCTCCTGCATTCAGTGTACACGATGCTTGCTTCGTCTGCAGCTGTCAAAGGCCTTGCATTTGACTATCATATCGATCCGGCCATCCATTTTACAGTTATGGGTGACCCCGTACGCCTGACGCAAATATTGACCAACCTGATTGGTAATGCGGTGAAGTTCACCAATGAAGGCCGTATTGAAGTCACCTGCCTGCTGCAGAAAGAAAGTGCAACCGATGTGATACTGGAATTCAAGGTAACGGATACGGGCATCGGCATTCCTGCTGAAAAGCTTCAACATATCTTCGAACGCTTTATGCAAGCCGATACACAGATTACACGTGAATATGGCGGTACCGGCCTCGGCTTGTCCATCACCCGTCAATTGGTGGAGCTGCTCGGCGGCACTATTACGGTGCAAAGCGTGCCTGGAAAAACCGAGTTCTCCTTCGTTCTCCCCTATCAAAAAAACGATACTTCACCGGAAGACCTGAAAATCGATACACCCGGGAATCATACTGCTACCACGCCAGGCAGCATACTGATTGCCGACGACAATTCGATGAACCGCAAGCTCGCTTCTGTGCTGCTTCAGCAAAACGGTCTCGATCCGGTACAGGCCGAAAGTGGTATCCAGGCACTGGAGTTACTCCGCGAACGCTCCTTCGATGTGATATTGATGGATATACAAATGCCGGTGATGGACGGATACGAAACGGCCCGCTGCATCCGGACTGAGTTGGGCCTTCATACGCCGATCATTGCCATGACGGCTCATGCATTTGCCGGTGAGAAAGAAAAATGTATTGCCGCGGGCATGAACGATTATATCCCTAAACCCTTCAATGAAACAATACTGCTCGAGAAAATTGCGCGATGGCAAAAGGCAGATGCTGCAAAAGAAACACTCGCTGACCTCTCTTTTCTACGAAGCCAGACCCGTGATAATAAAGACTTTATTTCGCAACTGACTGCTGAGTTTTGCAGCCAGACACCGGAAGAATTGACGCGTTTGAAAAAAGCGATTGATAACGGGCTGTACGAAGATATCTATCAATCCGCTCACTCTCTCCGCAATGCGATTTCACTTTTCGGCCTCGAAAGATGGATCGGTGAAGAATTAATCAGCCTGGAACGCCAGGCAAGACAACAGGCACCGGCAGAGCAACTGTATTCAAATTTTCAGAAAATAAACAGCACTTGTTTACAGGCGATCGGCGAATTGAATCAGACTAACCGCTGACCGATCAGTGTCATAAATTCCTCTTTTTTCTTTGGTGAAATGGCGATCATCGCATCGTCGCTCATGACTGCGTAACCTCCATCCGTGCGGATCATTTTTTTCACTTCCTTCAGGTTGATGATATAAGAATTATGCAAACGGAAAAAACCGTGTTCCGTCAACATCAATTCATATTCCTTAAGATTTTTGCTCACCATCAATTGTACACCGTCTTTCATAAAAAAGGTGGTATAAGGACCTTTGGCTTCGAGGCGGATGATCCTGCTAAGCGGTACAAACTCCAGTCCTTCCGAAGTGGAAAGGCTGATAGAGAAATCTTCTCCTTGCGGGCGCCTGATATTACGCAGCAGTAACTCGAGATTGGCATGTTGCTCCTTGGTTTGTATGGCTTCGATGGCGCGGGCAACGGCCTGTTGCAACTCCTCTGTGCCGATCGGTTTTAATATATAATCCACCGCGCTGCAGCGGATTGCTTTTATGGCATAGTGATCGAAAGCCGTTGTAAATATCACCTGGAAAGAAAACTGTGGACGTACCCGTTCCAACACTTCAAAGCCGGTAGCTGTCTGCAACTCGATATCCATAAAAACGATTTCCGGCCTGAGCGATTGGATCATCGCAACGGCATCATCCGCGCCGGACGCGCTTCCCACCAGTTCCAGGTCTGGACAGAATTCGGTAATCAGTTTGGATAGGAAATGCCTGTTCAACTGTTCATCTTCTACAATAACAGCTTTGTATTTCATCGTTCACGTATTATTGGTAATGGTTTGATCGCTTTCAAATAATGGCTGTGGTATTTCCAGTTCAGCAATGGTGGTCTGTGGATCGCTCAGTTCTCTTAATCGCTGGTAAATTTTTTTCTTCGATTGTTTATTGAATAGTTGCAGGCGCCTTTCGAGAATATTGCCGGTGCCATTCACCAATCCTTTCCGTTGATCCAGTGCTTTTGCCGACGACCGGGGTAGTCCGTTGTCGGTAACGGATACTTTCAGTGTTCCGTTGTTACGTTCAAAGTTTATATCCAGTTGTCCCGTTTGACCCTCGGGCAGGTTGAGCATTCCTTTATATAAAGCGTCTTCGACCAGTGAAAGGCTGATCAGGGGCAACACCGCCGAATGACGGGAGTCGTTGTCCAGCCGGATGGCATACCTGAAACGGTCCTTGAAGCGGTATTGTTCCAGCCACAAGTATTCCTCCAGCAGCCCTGCTTCTTTTTCTGCATCCACGCTCAGGCTGTCGCCGTACTCGATCACCTTACGCAGGAAAGACGAAAACCGGTTCATGTAGGTGAGTGTAGCCCCCTTGTCGTCTCCCATTACAAAATACTGAATGGAGTTAAGGGAGTTGAAAAGGAAATGCGGATTCAGCCGCGACTGCAATATTTTAAGTTGCAGCATCTTGTTCATGTCATTGATCTGGTCACGCTGACGGATGATCTCTTCGTTATGTGTCCTGAGCTGTCGGTTGAGTTTTTGTTTGGTACGGAACCGGCTGTATAAAACGGCGGCCAGCAAGGCAACGGACACCAGTATGATCAGCATGATATTTTTATAGGACCGGTGCTGTTGCGCTTCAACTGCCGTGTCCATCAACCGGCGGGTTACAATTTCTTTTTCCAAAGATACCAGGTCAAGTTTCCCTTCCTCTTCCCCATCATGCCCGGCATTCATCGTATCAAATACCAGATCTTTTACACGTGACCCCAGGTATTTGGCAACTGTATTGCCTGCCTTCTGCCGGAAATCGGGTGAGGAAAAATATTCATCGATCAACGGCTTCCAGTCGGAGCCTTTGGGCATTACCGCTGCAAAGCCCTGCCGGTTGGTGGCCAGCACCAATTGCCTTTTTACTTTGATCCCTTTTTGAAGTGCCACGATATAAATAGAGAGTGGCACATAACCAAAGCTTCTTTCGTTGGCCTCGATTTCTTTTAATACATCATAGTCGATGGCTACATTCACTATGGGCAATCCTTTGTGAAAATTGTTCTTCAAAAGCGTTACATCTTCCGCCATCGTAGTGTTGGGCTGTGTATAGGCAGTCATCTCCCGCAGGCGCGCCGTAAACTCCTGGGCCGTGGCATACATGGGCTCGCGGTTATTCGTAACCAGCACATTTACGTCGGGCATATAGGGCAGGCTGAAATCCACCTCTTTCATCCGTTCCGGTGTGATAGAATAATACGACCAGCCAAATAGCCCGCAGCCCTGGCCGTTTTTCACCTTATAATAAATGCTGTCGAAAGACCCGGCCTTTTTCCACTCCACACGCAGATCCGCGTTGTAATGCTTTTTTATGTAAGCCTGGAAGCTCTCCATTATTTCAAACTCTACCCCCAGCAGGCGGTTGTCTTTGCCGGTATAGATGAAAGGTTCTATTTCATCCCAAAGGGCCGTAACGGTACCATATCCTCTTGTGCGTACCGTTTGCCAGGAATCACCGGTGCATGTCTGTGCGTCCGCAAGCACACTACAGATAAGGAAGGTGGCGATCAATATCCAACGCATTGCGGCTGTTTTAAATGATTCGATAAAACAAATATGCGCAAAAAAACATGAATGCGGCTTCCGACTTAACGAAACACGGGTTTGGATTAACGGATGAAATAGCGGTACAACATCCTGGTCTTTAAAGAAGTAGCAACATCTTTTTTCAATGGCCCCCAAAAAGAGTAATCGATTAATTCAAATGGCTATTTCGTTAAACCGTCAAAATATCAGGCAGTCACGGCCGGTACTTTAGCATCATCAAAAAACATTAACCATGAAACATATTGCAATTATTGGTGCAGGGCTTAGCGGACTGGTGACCGCAAAAGTATTTTTGCAGAAAGGGTATAAGGTAACCGTGTTTGAAAAAGCCGGCGACCTGGGCGGTGTGTGGGAAGCCAGCCGGTCGTACCACGGTGTGGCAACGCAGACAACCCGGGATGAATATGCCTTCTCCGATTTCCCGATGCCTGGTCACTACCCGATGTGGCCCTCAGGTGCGCAGGTGCAGTCTTATCTCCGGGATTATGCCGTGCACTTCCAGGTGCTACCCTGTATACGTTTCCGTACTATTGTCAACAACCTCGACTACCGGCATAACAGCTGGCAGGTACGCTATACCGACCTCAGAACCGGCGCAGCACAGCAGGAGAAATTTGACTTTACAGCAGTATGTACGGGCACCTTTCATAAACCTTATATACCGGAGTTCAACGGTCAGCAGGAATTCATCCGGAGCGGTGGACAAATCCTTCATTCCAGCCAGATCAGGGATGCTTCGTTGCTGAAAGGAAAAAAAGTGGCGGTATTGGGCTTCGCCAAGTCGGCGACAGATATTGCCACGCTTGCGGCCGATGAGGCAGCCGGCTGTACATTGATTTACCGCAAAGCGCAATGGAAAGTGCCGCGTTATTTCGGTAATAAAATCAATATGCGCTACCTGTTATTTTCCCGTTTATCGGAAGCATTCTTTGATTCGCCGCGCAAATCGGCAGGCCAGCGCCTGCTGCATACGCTCGGGCGACCGCTGGTATGGGCACAATGGCGCGGCCTGGAAGCATTGCTTAAAATGCAATTCTCGCTGAAGGCCTGCGATATGGTGCCTAAGCACCGGATCGAGGACCAGATCAGTTGCAGCCTCGGTGTAGCACCGATAGGGTTTTATGAAAAAGTGCGTAAAGGCAAGATCGATGCCCGCCGCGCAGAGATCGCCTGCCTGGAAGCTAATAAGATCGTATTGAACAATGGCGACGCCATCGAAGCTGATTTGCTGGTTTGCGGTACAGGCTTCACGCAGGAGTTACCTTTTCTCGAACAGACATGGCGTGAAAAAGTGATTCAGCAAAATGCCTATCGTCTTTATCGCAACATCATTCACCCCGATGTGCCGGCGATGGGTTTCATTGGCTACAATTCGAGCCTGTTTACCACGCTTACCTCTGAAGTGGCGGCACATTGGCTGGCGTGTTATGCGGAGGGCCAGTTGCGTCCGGTGACCAAAGAAGCGATGCAGGAAGAAATCAACTACATGTTCACCTGGAAGAAACAATCGAGACCCGTATCTGCTGAATTCAGCGGCACCTGTATAGCGCCGTTCAACTATCTGCATCTCGACAGGCTGATGAAAGACATGGGTCTGCGCACCAAACGCACACGTTCACCTCATGAATATTTCAAGCCGATCAACCCGTCCGACTACCGGCAGCTACTGAAGCCCGTATCGGGTTATATCTGGCAACCTAAATTCATCCGGCCGGTAACTCCTGAAGAACACACAGCGGAACTATTCTGAAATTTTAAACCCATAAATAACACACATGAAACGACTATTGACCGTGCTGCTGATGGCAGCGGGATGGCAGGCCGCATCCCAAAATGTAAAACCAGGTTTCAAGGCCGCGCTACAAATGAATACGTTTACCGGTTACGAAACCATCTATGATAAATTCTCCGGTACTAAGGCCGGATGGCTGGCCGGGCCAACAGTTGAATTTGGTTTGTCCGAAACGTTCGCTATTCAATCGGGATTACTATTCTCGACGCAAGGCGGCGATCTGGGACCCTATGTTATCAGGATTTATGCGATGCAGTTGCCGGCTGTGGCAGTGTATCGCCGGCAGCGGTTCTTTATCGGCGCGGGACCCGTACTCTCCTACGGTTTGCATGGCCGGTTTGACGGCGGCGACGACTGGAATGAATCAAGAGATTTGTATGAAGATGGCAGTGCATTGCCCATGAAAAGGCTGGATGTGCTGGCACAGGCCACGATGGGTTTCGATCTGTCAAAAAAATTTCAACTCGCTAGTTTTTACAACAAAAGCCTCGTGAATACGAACAACAGCACCGATAAGCCTGCATTCAAAACCAAACTCGACTCCTACGGTATTTCGCTCAATTATATTTTCTGATACTCAACAAAAACACAATGAAAAAATATTTGCTCATAATCGTATTCATATTTTCTGCTATCGCCCTTCAGGCACAAAAAATCCGGTATGGTGTGGAAGCGGGAATCAATACCGGTTATTTAAACCTTAAAGGCGATGATGGAATAGAAAACAACAGCACCGGCTGGCAAGGTGGTTTTACAGCACTCATCCCTGTTGGAAAACAACTGGCCCTTCAGCCCAAAATGCTCTTGGTACAACGCAATACGCGGGTAGCGTATGGCCGTTTCGATCTGAAATCCGTGGAACTACCTGTCTGCCTGGTATATTCGAAAGATGGATTTACAGCCGGTGTGGGTGCAGGTCTTGTATATGGGGTAAGCGCAAAAGCCCGTTATAAATACGAAGATGAATCGGCTACTTACAATCTTTATGAAACCAACGAATCCGGGCTCATTTTTCGCCGGGCAGGCATAACAGGTAATGTGGCAATGGGATATATTTTTCCGAACGGCCTCGCTGTAAATGCTCATTTCTCACCGGTGTTGAACAATCTGCAAAAGGAAGGTTATGTGGAAGGCATCTATTCAAAGACAATCGGATTTTCGGTAGGCTATTATTTTCGTTAAGGCTGGTTTAGCTATAGTGTTTATTATGCAAGAGATCCCTGGCTTCGTGCCGGGGATTTTTACGCCGGTTTGCTTATGCACGTTGAAGATGCAACATGGTAACTTACAGCTATAAAAAAAGCCGGAATGTATAATTTCCGGCTTACTCATTGAATTTCACTCGAATTATTTACTTGCATTGAGCTTGACAAGCAATTGATCCAGCTTCTCCAACGTCGATAGCATGCCTTCTTCCATGCCCATCTGGATGGTTGTTTCGAGGTCGGCCAAAGATTTGTAAGTAACCACTGTTTCCACCAATGTATTGTCTTCCTTATCGGTGAAGGTCACCAGCCATTCCGCACCAGGAAGATCGTTGTTGACCTCTCCCGCTTCATTGCTGAAAGCATCCAATGCGGTGTAAAAATCAATAGGGCTGATCTTCACGTATTCCGTATAACCCCAGTACTCCGTACCGTTGGGTTCCACCATGGCATAATGCCAGTGGCCGCCATCGCGGAAATCCATGGATTTGGTTTTGGTGGTCAAAGGTGCGGGCGCAAACCATTGATTCAACAATTCACTTTTGGTATAACAATCCCATACCAGTTGGCGGCCTGCCGCGAATTCACGCCTTAGGGTCAGCGTCTTTTTTTCTTTGTCGGTAATGAAATCAAATTGCAAATGGCTGTTCATTATTTTTTCTTTTTAATAGTTGATAAGAGTTGATCAAGTTGCTGAAAGCGGGTCTCCCAGATCTTTCTGAATTGCTCCATCCATTTGTCCACCTCTTTCATTTTATCAATCTCCAATTGATAATAAATTTCACGGCCCTGCTGTTCCTGTCTGACCAGGTCGCATTCGGTTAAAATTCTCAGGTGTTTGGAAATGGCCTGCCTTGACATATCGAAATGTTCGGCAATGGCATTGGGTGTCATTGCCTGCACGGCGATTAACGTAATGATGCCTCTCCTGGTTGGGTCTGCAATAGCTTGAAAAATATCCCTGCGCACGAATGAAAAGATTTATTTACTGATTAAGGGAAGGTATTTGTGGCGGTTGTCGATGATAGCCCATACGATAACAGCAATAATGGCGAATACGATTGGCAGGCCGGAAGGCGCGAAATAAATATTCGTCAGCAGGATGCCGCTCAACACAGGAATGAGCACCAGCACACCGAGTGCTCTTGTTCTGGGGAAAATGAGCAATATGCCGCCAACCAATTCCGCCGCTCCCACGAGTGGCATCAGCCAGCTTATCTCCATAAAAGCCATTCCCGCCTTGACCATTTTTTCGGGCATGTCTTTGGGCACCGGCATATAGTGAAAGAATTTGTCGAGACCACCATTGATGAACAGGAGGCCTGTGAGCAGACACAGCACAAAAAGAATTTTCTTTTGCATAATAGTTTTGTTTTAATGGTAAACCGTTCGGTTGCAAATATAAGCGCAACTGTTTGGTTTCGCAAAAAAAATGAGGAGTTAAAATTATTTCATCAGCAACGCCAGGTTTGCAGAATAAGACGGTTCCGTTATCTTTGGTTAAACCGGTTGGCACTGAGCGGAATATTTACCATAGTAACGAAGGCAATCTTTTATTTGATGTTAATGGCACAGTCTTCGCTGTTTATGGTATTCCCGGTTGTTCAGCAACCGCTCAGGCAGGCGCAGTTCACCGACGAAATGAACTCCTACGATGATTACCTGATTGAAAGTTGCCTTGGAATTCCCGATCCCAGTCCTGCAGACGAATCAGATGATGCGGAACGGGTACTACAGATTGTCCGAATCGAAGAATTCCACTGCCTGTATACGCTGAACGATTTTTTTGAACCGGTAGTCTCCGAAAAGCCCAACACCCTGCTTAAAACACGGTTACTGATGCCGGTAGTCGAAGTTATTGTCCAACCTCCTCAAGCGTAATTTGCTTAACCCGTCGCAGTTTTTGCATGAGAACTGTTTCGCCACGCTGTTCGTGATGCCATCTTATTTACTTATTTAAAGCCTTGTAATGGACAATATTTTTGGAGCGGATCCTATTCCCTATTCACATTTGATCAACCTGGAAAAGCAATCAGGAGACATCATCGTTTATGCAATACCGGTGATGTTTGTGCTGACATTGGTCGAGATATGGTATTCATGGCGTAGCAATAAAAAGAACTATAGTGGCAAAGAAAGTTTTGGATCGTTATTGGTGGGTTTAGGTAATGTGGCTATTAATGTAGTGGCGAAGATGGGGTTGATCTATGCCGCCGTTTTCATGTATAACCTGGTGCCCTGGAGAATGACGCTGAACTGGTGGACAATTATCCCCTGTTTGTTAATCTATGATTTCTGTAGTTACTGGGCGCACCGAATCTCGCACTTCAATCGGTTTTTCTGGGCTACGCATATTGTCCATCATACGGCTGAAAACTACAACCTGACCGTATCATTCAGGCTGAGCTGGGTTCAGCATTTCAAGATTTTCTTTTTCCTGCCTGTTGCCTTGGCCGGCTTTCATCCGGTTGTATTTTTCCTGGTCAACCAGATAGGTGTATTGTTCCAGTTTTGGCAACACACCGAACATATCGGCAAGTTTCCTTCCTTCATTGAAAAACTGATTGTAACGCCGTCTAACCACAGGGTACATCACGGTTCCAACGAGCGGTACCTGGACAAAAACTTCGGCGTAATGTTCATTATCTGGGACAAACTTTTCAAAACTTATCAAATAGAAGACGAAAAGCCGAACTACGGGATTACCAAAAAAATCAACAGCACGGTGAATCCGCTCTACCTCAATTTCCATGAATATGGCGACATCATCAATGATGTAAAAAAAGCAAAAGGCTTCCGGCAAAAACTTTTCCAGCTTTTTGGAAGCCCATCTGCTGTTGACAAGGCTAATAAACTTAAGCAGGCGGAGATAATAAGCGAGGAAGCAAGCAATCGTGCGTGAGGCACCAGGTTTAGCTTATCACCATGAATATGACATCACTTCATTAAAGGACCTGGATGGATCATTGGATGACGCTGTTTTCGCATCAACCAGTTTTCCATCAATGTAAATTTCTCCTTTCACACCACCGGGGCCAAAGCCGATAAACAATGTTGATACATCGTCTCCGCGATTTACCGTTCGACGTATCTCTTTGCTGAAAGGAAGCGTAATATTTATCAATGTTTCGGTACCTCCGCTTTCATTGGTAAAGCTTACGTCTACTTTGTCGGGCGTGCCCGAAGCCACTGTATACCTGTATTCGATCCTCACGTCTTTAGGATAACTATTACCGGATTTATCCTTATTACAGGCCGTTAAGATCACAGCGATCAGGGCAGAAAATAAAAAGAGTCTTGCTTTCATAAATGCGTAAATTTTAATTGTTTTATAAAAAATCCTGATTTCCTGTACTATTTTTTCTTCAGTTTTATACCCGCACCAACTTCCAGATACGCGAGATTATTCAATGTGCCTTTGGGATAATACTGAATGGGATGAAAAGGCAGGTATAACCGGGTGGCAAACCTGCAACGCCCCCTGCCCAATGAAAAATCATACATCACGCCGTATTCAGGAACTATTGTCCGGACATCGATTGTAACTTCCTCATCGAGTTCCGGATTGGCAAGGGTTTCACTAAAAGCCATGCGTTTAAGTCCTCCCATAAAGCGGACGGTATGAGATGCCCTTCCTTTTTTTCCATATAATGAATAGCCGATACCAATATTTTGTATAGCTGAATAATTATAATTCGTTTTAATGTATCGCTCCTTTGTGTTTGATGTGGGTAGAAAACTTAACAGGGAATGAGTGGCAACAGACCATCGGGGCGTTAACGGGTAAGTAATCATCAACGAAACGGTGGGCTTAAATGGCGATCCTACAATGCCGATTGCGGGTTTTATGTCAAGACCTTTTGTAGAATCCTGCGCTTGTAAATGATCGAAACTAAAAATCAGGAATCCAAAAATCAGTAGACTGCGCATAACGCTGAAGAATTATAATTGGTCAAAATAAAAGTTGATTGCCTTACGGATATTTGTCTCTTTTGATCCTAAATGATCCAGGCCGGCGGCCCTGTTGTATTTCAGTTGATAACCCGTGTAGTATGTAACCAATACCCGGCGAAATGCTTCGATGGGTGCTGCCATTAATTGCTCCTCCAGTTCTCCCAAAGCCAGAAAAAGATTGCCGGTTGTGATTTTAGTTTGCTCCCTGTTCCCTTTTTCATTGATTAATACAATCTGGTCCCCGGCCCAGACAGAGGGGCTTAACATCAGGTAGTTGCCGAATAGGTCGTTGTAATTAGTAAAACAATGAGCGGCAAAAAGACCTCCCGCTGAATGACCAATTATTGCGCGGCTATTGCGGCCGGTAGTTGCCTGGAAATCCGCTCCGATACGCGGCATCAGTTCATCCCTGATAAACCGGGCAAACAGATCAGCTTCGCCTTTATACCCTTTAATCGGTACCGGAGAATAATCAATCAGCCGGTTACGTCCCCAGTTGATGCCTACCACCAATACTTCATCTTTGTTAACCGCTTTTGCCTGTTTGTTACATGCTGCCGCCACAAAATCAAAATCCCATTTTGCATCTAAAACATATAATACATTATATGTTTTTCCGGGGGCATACTGTTCCGGTAAGGCGACTTTAATCTCATAAGTCGCCTGGTTGATCGAGGAGGTGATGTTAAAAGTCCGGACCCTTTTTTGATCAATGGACTCTTTTTTACAAGAAGACAAAAAGAAAACCAGGCAGACAAGGCCGGAAACATATTTCATATAGACTTAATAGATTTCAAGTATTTCATCGCTGCTGATCTTAAAAAGACGCAGCAGTTTTTTCTTTGGCAAATGTGAGGGACTGGAATGTGGTTATCGCCCCACGAGGCATCGTGGCACCTGTTTAACGGCGCAAAAAAGAAGCTCCTGAAAGAAGCCTACTTCCTAAGCGATTACATATCAACTATATAAGAAAGAAAACTAAGGAAGGACCCGCCGGGTCTTTTGCTACCTCAGGCGGAGGGGTTCTGCAAAAATTCAGAAGGAGACTTGCCCGTAAACTTGCGGAAATTGCGATTGAAGGATGATTTGGAGTTGAATCCGCAATCAAATGCGATGGACAGTAAAGTGTAATTTTTGTTTTTTTCTTCGTTCATCATTTTAATACACTCGGCTACGCGAAGTGAATTAATGTAGTCGTAGAAGCTTTTGTTGAACCGGGAATTAATCACCTGTGACAGCATGGCCTCTTTTATCTGTAAGGTTTCAGCCAGTCTGCCGAGCGTTAGTTCCGCGTCTTTGTAGAGCTTTTCCGTTTTCATCACCCCGTTTAACTGTTCCAAAATACGTCCGGCATCATCCGCGGTAAGCGAAGACCATTCATATTTTATTTTATCCTGGAGTAATTTTTCCTGAGGCATGGCTGTGGGAAGAACCTCGTTTTGTGTGTCCTCCAATGCCGTGTCGGCTGTGGGGAAGGATGACAGGGACGGTTTGAATAGCTGCTGCTGACGGACGCCAAAAAAACCAATAAAGCAGATATACAAAGAAGCGCTGATATAAATAGTTTCCGGCGTTTGGTAAAAAATAACGAATAGCCAGATTCCCGCTATACCAACTATCAGGTAACGCAACCAATTCAGGCTGATCTTGTCGGTGTTGGAAAACGCTTCGTTTATTTTTTTCTTGTACCGGTGCAATAGAATCCCGGACGCGATCACATAAGCCACGCCGGAAACGATAATGGAAATATTGGTGACGACGGCAAGAGTTTTATAATAAGACGTGGAAAACCCGTGCTCATAAAGCGGTAATTTTTGTTTCGGGCCCTGTACCAGGAAAGACCACCACAAAAGATAAAGAACGGCGACCGGTAAAAAATGTAACAGCTTTTTTTTATCAAACTTTTGCTGTGTGGTAAGATGAAGGATGTATAGATATAAAAAAGGACCGTGTACAAGTGCCAGTAAAGCTCCCCAGCCAATTAAGCCGGGAAGATGGCGGTAATCCCCGGATACCTGCAGATAGATATCAACCAGGTGAAGTGTCGCCAGTAGCTGCCAAACCATCAGTAACTTTTCGGCAGTTGTTTTATGGGGTTTAACGGCAAGTAATATAAACAGGTAGGTTGATATTGCGATGCTGGCGAAGTATAACATGCTATTGTTTTGTACGGATAGCCCGCTGTAATGGATCCCCGTCAAAAATATAAAATATCTGCAAGCGGCAGGTAGTCGGAATTAATCGTCCCTTTTCCCCACTTGAGAAAAGTTTAGCTTCAGCGACCGTGGCGTCGGCTTTCTTTAATTATCTTCAGGAACCTGTTTATTGCCGTAAAGTTGATATTTATTTAAAAGCAACCATTTTTACCAATGACTAAACCTGACACCAAAACCGAGAGCAAGTGTTTTATTTGCGGCAAAGAAATACCGTATAGTCCCCGTTATCCGGAAAGGCTGTGTGAGGCTTGCATGAAAATGGCTGTGAATGAAAAAGGCGAAAAGCTATCTTTTTATAACGAGGCGATGTCCGGCGGGTTTATTTCTTACAACGAATCAACAAAAACAAACGGAGATGAGCATACCTGTTATATAAAAGGATATGAATGTTATGCCAAAGAAGCCTATATGGGCGGGATCGTAATCGTTCCAACAGAAAAGGGTAAAGAGAAAAAAAATAACCGGCAAAAGCAAAACAGCAAGATCCGGAATCTGGCCATCCTTCTTTCGGCTATACTTGCACCGGCCGCGATATGGGGCGCTTATTCCATTAGCAGAAGTGGTTACTTTAATAACGGTTTTACGTTATTGGATGTATTGATGATTATTGGTAGTATCAGCTTACTGCTCTTTGTGAGCCTGACACTATACCGGTATAGAATTTTTCTCTGGATGGCAGGATTGCTGTATGCTGCCACCGGGTATTACACTGCTTACTATTACGGTTATCGAAATGATGCATTCCTGAGTGCTGTTGCCATAATAGGCACGACAAGTGCGGCCTTGCTCATTAATTATTTACTATTCAGCACGGGGTATATTGGCAAAAAAATGAAAGCCGTCCAGGAGCGGAGGCAGACCGGTAAAGCAATATGGGTCTTGTTGGTAATTGTGCCTGTTTTGCTGCTTATCGCAGGTCATATTTTCCTATCCGTAAAAGGTGAAGAGAGGACTGCAGCAATAATGGAGACAGCGACCAAGGCCACTACCCTTGCTACCGTAAAAGAGGTTCGGGAATACAAGCCAATTACCCGGCACAGAAGGAACACCGTGCATAACGATGCCTTATTGCAATACATGGTAAACGGTGATACATTCTACAGAATACTTGATAATCAAAATACGCAGTATACGGCGGGCTCGATACTCGAAATACAATATGTGGTTGATGATCCGTATATGATCAGGGTGAAATGAAGTATCTGGACAATTAAGTGAGGGGTGATCTCAAAACGGTTCCTCTAAAGGAAATTGGTGACCTCACGGACTACACACAACCGCTGAACATCTTCCCCACCTAATCACACTGATTAAATCAGCTTCCTTATTTCATCTAAAGTTTCATCCAGTAAAGATGTTACTCTTCCGGTCTCAATAGTACTGTAACTTAGGTGTTGAGGAGTGAACACGTCAACTGCTATGCAATATTTCAAATCTAATTCGCTACCTTTTGAAAAATTTTCTTTCAGATATCGATATAATACATCGACGTATGTGGCCAACTCTTCTTTTTTAAGACCGTTTAACTTTGCAATAAACCAAACTGCCCCTATCTTACCCGTTTTCTTATCCTTAAACACATAGACTGACTTGGAATCAGCTTCGATCTCCAAACCCTTAATTGTCAAAACGGAGTGCGAAGGGCTCTTCTTTAGGATTTCGATATCTTTCCTCGGGCGAAGCTTACTCAGGTCATACCCCAGAAAAGAATCTAAGATCTTGATGTTCCTGTCATACATCGTCTTCGTCCTAAAAGCTATTCCGGGAACTATTTCACGTTGTATCTCTGTTATCTTGTCTTCCATGAAATCTGGGTTATTCTCCTTAAAAGAATTACAAATTGCACTCAAGGATCTAACCCAATAATTTCCTCCATTTGTCCCATCCGGTTTAGGTTTCAACGGAAGCTTTAAGTTATTAGCAAAGTTTCTTTTGCCCTTTGGAGATTTGTATCTGAATAGAAGTAGATTCTTAACCGATATCTTTCTCATTTGTCAACCTTTACTGTTAGAAATTATTAAATGCTACTATCTAAATAGATTTTTCAAATGTGAAGTCGCTGTACTACTTATTGGACTGAGACAATACCGACCCGGCCAATTTCTTAGCGATATTGGTAGAATTGGGATTGTCCAACACCTTTGAAGCAGTCTTTTCCATGCCAGTGCTGGTCTCATGTCCTTTATTTACCTGCGACAGGGCGGATCCAGCTAGCTTTTTAAGCTGCGCCGAAGCTTTTGGGTTGCTTAATACTTTTGCTGCAGCTGAGGCTACAGAGCTTGAGGTTGTTTTTTTATTTGCCATAATTGATATTTTATACGGTTTAAATAATCAGTTCTTGAAATTTGATTCTCTAAGTCAAATCTTCAATACGGGCATTGGGAGCGTCCCTTTTTACGGCTGCGATACCATTCTCCCTCGCAGAACTACTGACATAACTTTCGCTTTTTCCTACAACTTCTCCGTTTGCCGCTTTCAAATTGAATGTATAGCTGTACACCCCGTCCTTACGCTCGTATCTACTGTCTATGGGAGCATTGGCTTTAACAGAAGCAGTACCGTCATAGCAGGACTGTTTGCTTTTATACCCTTCCCCACTGAGAATGATTTCCCCGTTCTTACTACGAAGACGATAGTAATATTGAGAATCGGCGGAACTCTTAAAAACCTGAAATTTTGGATTATCCATGACTGCTCTTTGTTTAGTGAATAATAACGCCAACAAAGAAACAGCCACCAGGCGCAGTCTATGTGCGGCTGCTGACCCTTTTTGATCTTTTATATAAAGCGGTGGTTTTTTCCAGTTTATCGGCAATTTCTGAGGCTAGGCTTAGTGGACGTAATACCTTGACGTTCGGGGACTTACCGAGGATAAATTCGTAAACTTCGTAAGAAAGAATTACTAAAATAGAGATTGTTATCGTTCTCTTTGTCTCAGATAAAATCGTTTGGGTGCTGTGGATGGGCAGGGATTTTAAGTATGGAGCCTGATCTATAGTAAATCTCAAGATTACTGTTTCTACTTTAGCATCTGGCTTCGTTATACCAAAAGAATGAGTAAAATATTGAACTGCATCAAAAGGAGGACTGACCGATGACATCTCCTCTGTCATCTCGAATAGCTTAACTCTATCCAAAGCATATGTCCGGATTTCATTTTTATCTAATCGAAATGAGAGAAGATACCATCGATTTTTGTATTCTTTTAATAGTAAGGGAAGAATTCTCCTTCGATAAGGCTGATCTGTACCATAAGGGAGATATTCGATTTCGCAAATCAGTCTATTATCAATAGCATATACCATATCAGTAATAAACTCATCACCTTCAGCAGTAACGACAGTATCCGTTTGAATAATAAGCTTGTGATTACTGGATGGTTTTAATCTCGCCTTTGCCTGAATTCCATTTATTACCTTTTCTATTCCAGACGTAAATGAATTAAAGAGCTTGTATCCGCTAAACGCCTGTAAACATTCTGCGTAAAATTTTAGGGAATCGATTTCCTTTGGGTTCAAAGAGAAATTATTAATTGTATAGCCTTCCTCTGAATAATAATAAGCCATTCTTCGTTTATCATATTCGATAGGTGCATAATATCCCAAATATGTATTCTCTCTCATATCTTGGATATCCTTCTGAATAGTTCGCTCACTGACAGAAATCAATAGCTTTGAGTATATAACCTCAATTATTTTCGTCGTCTTAACGAATCTAGTTCTACTTAATAGTTCGTCAATTACCTTTATTCTGAAAACTTGATTTTTGACCTGTGGCATAGTATAGCTATTTACACCATTCTTTAAAGGCTTCGTAAATCATAACCATGGCCATGGTATCCAGTTCACAGTATCTCAAAAGTGCAGCTTGCACAGCGCCCTTTTCTTCTTCCGACATCTGAGTAAACTGCATTTTCGCATAAGCAATCATTGCAGCGCCGCCGTCAGAAATACCAGCCTCTTCGTCCGTTACAAATTCATCAAGAGTCGCATTCGAAGCTTCTTCATGTATTGGAGGAAGCAGGTCGTAAGGATTGACAATTCTATCACTCTCCCAGGTTATCCATACTTTATCTTGAAAATTCTTACTTAGGATTTCTGATCCGTAAATAGGTTCTGAATATTTTTCTTGCAGAAACCGGCTTTCCTGCAACACCGCAGGCAACACCTTTTTTATCGAATTTGAGCCTCCCGTAGCAGGATTAAAATAGAATTTCACGATTAGATCCCTGAGGTCAACCATGTTCCTGTCTCCCCGCCAATCTTCTGCACGTGAACCGCTGGCCTTTGTTATCGTTTGAATCCACGCACATAATTCTTCTTTATCTTTCTCTGAAGAATCTTGCAATTGACGATAGATAATATTTAGAATAGTGTTTTCATGCGCAGCGTATCTAAAAATAGTGCCCTCATCTGACTCTAATTCACGTTTTAACGCTCTGACGAATTCGAAATTTGGAAATACTCCTCTTTCAGTATTAATCCACTGTCCCTTATGCTCAATTGATCCATCAGCGTTAACGATGTGATGCGAAAATTGAAAGGCGATCTGTTCGTACGGCCTTCTTCCTGCATTAAATGGGATCGCAACCATAGTGGTTTCAAAATCGATAAAATGTAG